>Ga0209281_1000103_pt1 | contig 221425 bp, 226 predicted proteins | sample MedtruBG_FD_187514 | JGI IMG/M metagenome (GOLD analysis project Ga0209281, IMG submission 187514) | Root nodule microbial communities of legume samples collected from California, USA - Medicago truncatula BG (SPAdes) (version 2) | ecosystem: Host-associated > Plants > Roots > Nodule | place... | reverse complement strand
GGGGAAGGACCTTCCTGGTCGTTGTCGTGGGCGAGCCGCAGCGATTCGATCGCCTCGCGGTGTTCGCCGGGGTGCTGCCAGAGGCCGCGCTGCATGGCTTCGAGCAGGCGGTCGAGGATGTCGCCGAGGGCGCGCGGGTTGTGGCGCTGCAGGAACGCGCGGTTCTCCGCATCGAACACGTAGGCGCCGGCCACCATCGCGTACTGGTGGTCACCCACCACGCGCGTGGTGGCGTCGAAGCCGAAGAGGTAGTCGACGGTGGCGGCCATCTCGAACGCGCCCTTGTAGCCGTGGCGCCGTGCGCCGTCGATCCACTTGGGGTTCACGACGCGGGCGCGCACGACCCGCGACACTTCTTCCTTCAAGGACCGCACGCGCGGCGCACGCGGGTTCGCGTGGTCGCCGTGGTACAGGGCCGGCTGGGCGCCGGCGAGGTGGCGCACGGCCGCGGCCATGCCACCCTGGAACTGGTAGTAGTCGTTCGAGTCGAGCAGGTCGTGCTCGCGGCTGTCCTGGTTCTGGGCCACGGCGTCGATGTCGCGCAGGCGCCGCCGCAGCGCCTCGGCGGCCGGCACGCCGTCGCCTGCCGGGCCGTAGGCGTGGGCGCTCCAGCCGACGTAGGCCTCGGCGAGGTCGCTGTCGGTCTGCCAGCGGCCGTGGTCGAACAGCGGCTGCAGGCCCGAGCCATAGTGGCCCGGCGGTGAGCCGAACACGCGCCAGTCCGCGGCCTCGGGTGCCTGGCCCGCGGCGGCGAGGGCCGCGCGTTCGGCCACGATGCGTGCGCGCAGCGGGTTCTGGTCTGCGCCCTCGTCGTCCTGCGCGGCCACGGCCAACACCGCGGCATGGAACATCTGCACGGCGTTCGGGAACGCATCGCGGAAGAAACCGGAGATGCGCAGCACGACGTCGATGCGCGGGCGGCCGAGCACTGCGACCGGCAGCACCTCGAAGTCGGTCACGCGGTGGCTGCCCAGGGCCCATTTGGGGCGCACGCCCAGCAGCGCGAAGGCCTGCGCGAGGTCGTCGCCGCCCGTGCGCATCGTGGCCGTTCCCCACACCGACAGGCCCACCGCGCGCGGGTAGTCGCCGTGGTCCTGCAGGTGGCGTTCGAGCAGCAGCGCGGCCGACTTCACGCCGAGGTCGTACGCGGTGCGGGTGGGGATGGCGCGCGTGTCCACGCCGTAGAAGTTGCGGCCGGTGGGCAGCACGTCGGGGCGTCCGCGCGAGGGCGAGCCGCTCGGGCCCGGCGGCACGAAGCGGCCCTCGAGGCCGCGCACCAGCTGGGCCAGTTCCTCGGCGCCGCAGGCGTCGAGGTCGGGGGCGATGCGGCGGGCGATGCGGTCGAGCACCTGCCGGGCGTGGGGCAGCCCGTCGGCGGGTTCGCCGTCGAGCAGGCGTTGCGCGAGGTCCTCGAGCCGCTCGCGCGTGTCGCCGTGGTGGCGCCACGGCCCGTCGCCTGCGAGCCGTTCGGGGCGGCCACCGGTCCACGGGATGGCGGGGTCGATGTCGAGCGGGTCGAAGCGGTCGTCGGGCAGCAGGTCGGCCGACAGGGCCTGGGTCAGCCCGCGCCGTTCGCCCTGGCCGTCGCCGACCGGGTAGCGGGCCATTGCCAGCAGGGTGTCGCGGCGCTGGCGGCCGGTGGGCGACGTGCCGAACACGTGAAGGCCGTCGCGGATCTGCGTTTCCTTCAGCTCGCACAGGTACGCGTCCACGCGGGCGAGCAGGGTGTCGTCGTCGGCGGCGGGCGCCGCGAGTTCCTCGTGCAGGCGGTGTTCGCGCACGGCGGCGACGATCTGCTCGCGCAGCACGGCCGCGCGGCGCGGGTCGACGAGCAGCGCGTCGTAGTACTCGTCGACCTGCCGTTCGAGGTCCTGCAGCGGGCCATGGCTCTCGGCCCGCGTCAGCGGCGGCATCAGGTGATCGACGATCACGGCCTGCGTGCGGCGCTTGGCCTGCGCGCCTTCGCCCGGGTCGTTGACGATGAACGGGTACAGGTGCGGCATCGGGCCCAGCACCGCATCGGGCCAGCAGGACGCGGAGAGCGCGAGGCTCTTGCCGGGCAGCCATTCGAGGTTGCCGTGTTTGCCGACGTGCACCACCGCGTCCACCGCGAAGGTGTCCCGCAGCCAGAAGTAGAAGGCGAGGTAGCCGTGCGGGGGCACGAGGTCGGCGTCGTGGTAGCTGGCGTACGAGTCCAGGCCGGATGACCGTGCGGGCTGGATGCCCACGAACACGTTCCCGCAGCGCAGGCCCGCCACCATGAAGCGGCCGCGGCGCACCATCGGGTCCTGCTCCGGCGGCCCCCAGCGGGCGTCGATGGCGTCGGCGAGGCCGGCAGGCAGGGTGGCGAGGCGCTTGCGGTAGTCGGCCATCGCCAGGCTCTGCCACGCGGGGCGCTGGTCCCACATCGACGGGTCGTTCGCGATGCCTTGTTGCAGCGTGGCCATCAGCGTGTCGCCGTCCTCGGGCAGGTCGCGCACGGCGTACCCTTCCGCGGCCAGCCGCCGCAGGATGTTCACCACCGAGGCGGGTGTGTCGAGTCCCACGCCGCTGCCGATGCGCCCTTCGCTGCCGGGGTAGTTCGCGAGCACGAGCGCGAGGCGCTTCTCCGCCGCGGGCAACGATTGCAGCCGGCACCAGCGCTCCCCGAGCTCGGCCACGAAGGCCACGCGTTCGGCGTCGGGCTGGTAGCCGGCGATGTCGGTCTGCGTGAGTTCGCAGCGCCAGGCGAGGCCCTTGAAGCTGATCGCGCGCGTGATGATGCGGCCGTCGACCTCGGGCAGGGCCACCTGCATCGCGATGTCGCGCGGCCGCAGGCCTTGCGGGTCGGCGAGCCAGTCGTCGCGTGCGGCGCCGCTCACGATGACCTGCAGCACCGGCGCGTCACCGGCCAGCGGTTCGGCAGCGGCGTCGGCGAGTGCCGCGAAGGCGGTGGTGTTCATCACGAGCGACACCGCATGGTCGGCGCACAGCTGGCGCAGCGCGGCGATGCACACCGGATCCTTCAGCGAATCGAGCGCGACCGGCAGCGGGTTCAGGCCGCGCGCCCGCAGGGCCTCGGCCAGCGCGTCGAACGCCGCGGTGTTGCCCGACTGCAGGTGGGACCGGTAGAAAACGATCGCGACAACCGGCGCGCCCGCGGTCCAGCCCGCGGTGACGTCGTCGACGGTGGAGAGGCCCGCGCGGCCCGGCACGTGCACGGCCACCTGCGGCACCGGCCGCGGTGGCTCGGGCGCGGGGCCTTGGCCGAGGCCGTGGAAGGCGAGGCTCCGCAGGAACTGCGTGGCGTTCGCCGGCCCGCCCGCGCGCAGGTAGTGCCACAGCGTGCGGCACCAGTCGATGGGGGCCGTGCCCTTGCGCAGCAGGTTCGGGTCCTCCTGCAGGTCGCCCGAGAACATCGCGAGGCGCTGGCCGCGGGCGCGCGCCAGTTCTCCGAGCCGCTGGATGCCGTAGGGCCAGGCCGACTCGGCACCGAGGTGGTCCACGACCACCACCCGCGCGTGCTGCAACACCTCGTCGATGTAGAGGTCGAGCGATGCGGGCTGTTTCAGGAACATCACGTTCGCGAGCCGCAGCGACGGCGGCGCGGTCTCGCGCGCCTGGGCCGCGGCGAGCAGCGCGAGCGTGGTGTCGGCCGAGCTGAGCACGACGATCTCGGCGGGCGTCTGGCCGAGGCGCACGACGGCGCCCTCGTCCTCGACGAAACCGCCCGGCCGGGTGGTCAGCAGGTGCATGCCGTCAGGCGATGGCGCCGTGCAGGCCCGCGCGCAGCGCCGCCTCGTCGAGTTCGTCGCCGATGAAGACGAGGCGCGTGGCCGGGCTTTCGGTCGGGAGCCACTTGCGGTCGTAGTGGCTGTCGAACCGCGCGCCCACGCCCTGCACGAGCAGCCGCATCGGTTTGCCCGGCACGTGGGCGAAGCCCTTGACGCGGTAGATCGCATGGGCCTCGACCAGTGCCGCGAGCGCGCCCAGCAGGCGGTCGCGGTCGACGGCCGGCAGGTCGATCACGAACGCATCGAACTCGTCGTGGTCGTGGTCCTCCTCGTGGTCGTGGTGGCTCTCGCGCAGGTGGATGGTCGACTCGGCAGCGCGGCGCTGGCCGAGCAGCAGGTCGACCGGCAGGGCGCCGCCGCGGGCGGGGACGACCTTCACGCTGTCGGGCAGCTCCTCGCGCACGGTGGCTTCCGCCGCGGCGCGTTGCGTGTCGTCCATCAGGTCCGTCTTGTTCAGCACGACCAGATCGGCGGCGGACAGCTGGTCGGCGAAGAGTTCGTGCAGCGGCGACTCGTGGTCGAGTTCGGGGTCGGCGCGGCGCTGGGCCTCGACCGCGTCGAGGTCCTCGGCGAACTGGCCGGCCGCCGTGGCGGGGCCGTCGACCACCGTGACCACCGCGTCGACGGTGAAGGCGTTCGCGATCTCGGGCCAGTTGAAGGCCTGCACCAGCGGCTTCGGCAGCGCGAGGCCCGACGTCTCGATCAGCACGTGGTCGAGCTGGTGGCGGCGGGCAGCGAGCTGCTTCATCACCGGCAGGAACTCGTCCTGCACCGTGCAGCACAGGCAGCCGTTGGCCAGTTCGTAGAGCTGGCCCTCGACCTCGTTGCCGTCCTCGTCGCAGCCGATGCCGCAGGCCTTCAGGATCTCGCCGTCGATGCCGAGTTCACCGAACTCGTTGACGATCACGGCGATGCGGCGGCCGCCCGCGTTCTCGAGGATGTGGCGCAGCAGCGTGGTCTTGCCGCTGCCGAGGAAACCGGTGACGACGGTGGCGGGGATCTTCGCGTGGTTCATGTCGTGGACCTCAGGCGGCGTGGGGCACGAGCTGCAGTGCGGCGAAGGACACGCCGACCACCATGGCGAGGGCGCCGGCGGGAAGGGCCGCGCGGTTCACGCGGGACGGCTCGCGCCGCGAGAGCAGCGATGCCGCGCCGAGCATGATCGCCAGCTGGATCAGTGCGAAGCCGAGCAGGTAGGCCGTGAGCGGGGCGGGTTCCGCGCCGACGATCGATTCGCCGTATGCGTAGCCGTGCAGCACGCCGGCGGCGGGCAGGGCGATCCACAGCAGCGCGGCGGGTGTCGCGCGGCGCCAGGCCACGGCGAGGCCCGCGAGCACCACGGTCAGCGCGACCAGCAGTTCGGAGCGGGGCACGTCGACGAGCGCGAGGTGCAGCACGGTGCCCGCCACCGCGGCGGCCACGAACGATGTGGCGAGTGCGGCGCGAAGCGGTGTCGCCACCCGCGACAGCACCCACGCGGCGGCCAGCACGAAGACGAGGTGGTCGAGGCCGATGACCGGGTGGGCGATGCCCGAGAGCAGGCCCTGCAGGAAGGTGGCGGGGGTCTTGCCGTCCATCGCGTGGTGGGCGAAGGCGGGGGCGGCGAGGAGTGCCGTGGCAAGGGCAGCGGCCGATCGTCGGAGGGAAGGGGTCATCGTGGGGCTCCAGGGCCTGCGTCCCCGCAGGCCGTCCGTGGTGGTGGCGGTCGCGTCGGGCAGGGATGCCGGAGCCGGCCGGCGCACGCGCCGGCCCGCCCGGATGCCGCACGCCCGCAGCGACCGAGTGGTTCCGAAGGCCGGTCTCCGGGCTCGCGGAATGGCCGCCGGCGTGGAGCACACCGGCGACCGGACGTTTCGCCTTCCCACGCCGCGAGGCGCAGTGGTTGCGAGGGGTCGACCTCGCATGAGACGTCCTGGTCCGCTGACCGTTGCGGGGGCAGCACAGGGTTCGCACCTGTTTCCCGTTTCACCGCGGCGTCCTACTTTGAGAGGACCCGCGACACCTTCGTCGAGCGCCATTCTAGGGCCCTGGGCGGCAGAGAGAAGGGCTCGCGTTGGGCCTGAAAGGGGCCGCCGGATAGGCGCAAAGCGGAACCGGGGTCATCCCCGGTGAGCATTTGCAACGACGCCGGCGGCCCCTTTCAGGCCCAACCCTTCGGGCCGGGGCGATTCGCGGTGCCATCCGTCGTTGCCGCCTCGTTGTGTGGTGGACCACACGGCCTCGCCGGCGCCTCGTCTGGCACCGCGACTCGCCCCGGCGCGAGCCCTTCTCTCTGCCGCCCAGGCCCCGCCTGGGCATGGGCCTTGCGGGCAACCGGTTCCAAACACCGGCGCGCACCGCGCCGGGGCACCAACCGAGGAGTCCTTGCCCATGAAGTCCAAACCCGTTCTCACCCAGTCCGACGTGGCCCGCGTGCTCGATGCGGCCCGCGCCGAAGCCCAGCGGAACGGCTGGGCCGTCACCATCGCCATCGCCGACGATGGCGGCCACCTGCTGTCGCTCGAGCGGCTCGACGGTTGCGCGCCCGTGGGCGCGTACGTCGCCACGGAGAAGGCGCGCACGTCGGCGCTCGGCCGGCGCGAGAGCAAGGGCTACGAGGACATGATCAACAACGGCCGCACGGCTTTTCTGTCGGCACCGCTGTCGGGCCTGCTCGAAGGTGGCGTGCCCATCCTCGTGGAGGGACAGGTGGCGGGGGCCATCGGCGTGTCGGGTGTCAAGCCGGAGCAGGATGCCCAAGTGGCGAAGGCGGGCGCTGCCGTGTTCGCCTGAAGCGCCGCGCGCGCGGTGCCAGAATCGTCCGTTTCGACGAACGAGGAGTTGGGGTGGACGCGCTGCGCGGTTTGGCGATCCTGTTGTTGTTCCAGGCCGCCGGTGAAGGCGTGGCCCATGGCCTCTCGCTGCCGTTCCCGGGGCCGGTGATCGGCCTCGTGCTGCTGCTCGGTGGCCTCTCGTGGCGGGTCGTGCGCGAGCCGGTGTCGGCCGCGGCCGATGTGCTGCTCGCCCACCTGTCGTTGCTGTTCGTGCCGGTGGGCGTGGGGGTCATCGTGCACCTCGACCTCGTCGCGCGCTTCGGGCTGCAGTTGATGGCGGTGATCGTCGTGTCGACGTGGATCGGCATGGCCGTCACCGCGCTCGTGCTGCGCCGCCTGCTGAAGGAGGACGGCGCCCATGAATGACTTCGTCCAGCTCTGGGTCTACCTGTCGTCGAGCCCGCTGTTCGGGCTGACCGCCACGCTGCTCACGTACGTGACCTGCTCGGCCGTGTACGACCGTGTGGGACGCGCACCCTGGGCCAACCCCGTGCTGTGGTCGGTGGTGGTGCTGGGCGGGGTGCTCGTGCTGACCGGCACTGCCTATCCCGTGTACTTCGCCGGCGCGCAGTTCGTGCACGTGCTGCTCGGCCCCGCGGTGGTCGCGCTCGGCTGGCCGATGTGGGTGCGGCGGGCGGAAGTGCGCCGGCGCGGCGTGGCGCTCACCCTCGCGGCCCTGGCCGGCGGCCTGGCCGCCGGGGGCAGCGCGGCCGCGATGGCGTGGGCCGTGGGCCTGCCCGACGAGGTGGTGCGGTCGCTCGTGCCGAAGTCGGTCACCGCGCCGGTGGCGATGGGCATCGCCGACCGCATCGGCGGCGTGCCGGCGCTGGCCGCCGTGTTCGCGGTGGTGACCGGCCTCGTGGGCGCGCTGACCGGCCGCTACCTGTTCACGCTGCTGCGCATCGACTCGATGGCCGTGCGCGGCTTTGCGATCGGCACCGCGTCGCACGGCATCGGCGCGGCGCGGGCGATGCAGGTCCATCCCGACGCGGGCGCCTACGCCGGCATCGCGCTCGGCCTGCAGGTGCTGCTGGCCGCGCTGCTGATCCCACTGTTCGTGCGGTGGTTGGCATGACCGTGGCGGCCCGGGGCCGCCGCTTGCCGTTACAATCGCGGCATCCCGTCATTGGGGAGTAGCTGACTGCCGTGCGCAACGCACGGCGGAGTTCGTGTCAACACACTTGGCCCTCACGGCCATGGCGCGAACAGTGGAACGTCCACCTGGCAAGACCTTTGACTGCACGCCTTCCGGAACAAGGGCCGGGCGGGTGTGCGGTCGTCTTGGTTGTCAGGCCCTGGAGTGTTCATGGAAGCGTTTCTGATCTCGACCGGCGTGGTCGCCCTGGGTGAAATGGGCGACAAGACGCAATTGCTGGCCATGCTGCTGGCGGTTCGTTTCAAGCGGCCGGCCCCCATCGTGCTGGGCATCCTCGTCGCCACCCTGTTCAACCACGCCGCGGCCGGCGCCGTGGGCGGCTGGGTCGCCTCCGCGCTCGGCCCCGACGTGTTGCGCTGGGTCATCGGCATCTCGTTCATCGCGATGGCCGGGTGGATGCTGATCCCCGACAAGATCGACGCGGACGAAGCCATGCCGGCCCGCTACGGCGTGTTCCTCACCACCGTCGTCGTCTTCTTCCTCGCCGAGATGGGCGACAAGACGCAGATCGCGACCGTCGCGCTCGCCGCGCGCTACAACGACCTGGTCGCGGTGGTGGCGGGCACCACGCTCGGCATGCTGATCGCCGACGTGCCCGCGGTGTTCGTAGGCGACAAGATCGCGAAGCGGGTGCCGATGAAGCTCGTGCATTCGATCGCGGCGGGGATCTTTGCGGTGCTGGGGGTGCTGACGCTGTTCAACGTCGGCAAGCTGTTCTGAGTTCGCGCAGTGGATCCCGGCGTTCGCCGGGATGACGGAGCGCTTGTCACCCCGGCGAACGCCGGGGCCCACCGCCCTCAGTCCCCCCCACCTCCGAGCGCCCGGTACAGGTCCACCCGGTTGATCTCCTCCAGCAACCGCAGCGAGATCGCCGTCTGCTGCGAGGCATACAGCGCGCGCTGGTTCACCAGCACGTCGAGGTAGCTGCTGGCACCGCCCTTGAAGAGCGCGGTGGACAGGTCGAACGCGCGCTGCGAGGCCTCGACCAGCGAGTCCTGCGCGGCGAGCCGGTCGGCGAGCGTGGCGCGTTCGGCCAGGGCGTCGGCGACTTCGCGGAACGCGGCCTGCAGGGTGGCCTCGTAGGTGGCGATCTCGATCTTGCGCTGGGCCTCGGTGGCCGTGACGTTGGCCTGCCGCGCGCCCGCGTCGAACAGCGGGATGTCGATCTGCGGGGCGACGCTCCAGATGCCTGTGCCGCTTCCGAACAGGCCCGACAGGCTGCGGCTCTGCGTGCCCACCGACGCGGTCAGCGAGATGCTCGGGAACAGCGTGGCGCGCACGGCGCCCACGTCGGCGTAGGACGCCTTCAGCCGGTGTTCCGCGGCGATCACGTCGGGGCGCTGGAGCAGCACTTCGGATGGCAGGCCCGCCGGCACGTCGACGAGGCGGCTCGCGCCGGCCCCGGCACCCGGGGCGGGCAGCAGGCCTTCCGGCACGGCCGCGCCCACGAGCAGGTCGAGCGCGTTGCGGTCCACGCCGACGCGGCTCGTGTACGTGCCCACGTCGACCCGCGCGGCATCGACCGTCATGCGCGCCTGGGCCAGCGCGAGGCCCGACGTGCCGCCCAGTTCGCGCGTGCGGCGCACGAGGTCATACGCGGTCTCCTGGTTCTTCAGCGTGTCGCGCACGAGCGCGAGGCGTTCCGTGTCGGCCGCGAGTGTGAGCCACGCGGTGGCCACCTCGGCGACGAGGCTGATCTGCGCGCTGCGCCGGTTCTCCTCCACCGCGAAGAAGGCCTGCAGCGCCGACTCGTTCAGGTTGCGCACCTTGCCGAAGAAGTCGATCTCGTAGCGGGCGAGGCCCAGCTCGACGCTGTACTGCGTGGTGGTGGCGCCCGTGGAGGCGCTGCGCTGGCGCACGCCGCCGACGGAGGCGTCGACGGTGGGGAACAGGTCGGCGCGGGCGATGCGGTACTGCGCCTGCGCGCGTTCGATGTTCAGCGCGGCGACCCGCAGGTCGCGGTTGTTGGCGAGGGCCAGCGTGATGACCTGGCGCAGCCGTTCATCCGCGACGAACGACTGCCAGTCGGCCGGCAGCGCCGGGCTGCCGGTGGTCGGCGCGCCGGCCCATTGCGCAGGCACCGGCGCGGCGGGCTGTTCGTAGGTGGGGGCGAGGTTCACGCAGCCGGCCAGCAGCACGGCGGCGCACAGCGTGGTGAGGGCGAGGCGGCTCATGGCGTGGCCTCCGAGGGCGCCGCTGGCTGGACCTTGTGGCGGCCGAAGACCTTGCGGACCACGACGTAGAAGATGGGCACGAAGAAGATTCCGAGGATCGTGGCGGTGATCATGCCGCCGAGCACGCCGGTGCCGATGGAGCGGCGGCTGCCGGCGCCGGCGCCGGTGCTGAAGGCGAGCGGCAGCACGCCGAAGCCGAAGGCGAGCGAGGTCATCAGGATCGGGCGCAGCCGCTGGCGCACGGCCTTCAGCGTGGCGTCGACGAGGGCCATGCCCTGTTCCTCCAGGGCCTTCGCGAACTCGACGATCAGGATCGCGTTTTTCGCGGACAGGCCCACGGTGGTCAGCAGGCCCACCTGGAAGTACACGTCGTTGGTCTGCCCCGCGAGCGTGGTGGCGGCCAGCGCCCCGAGCACCCCCAGCGGCACCACCAGCATCACCGAGAACGGCACCGACCAGCTCTCGTACAGCGCCGCGAGGCACAGGAACACGAACAGCACCGAGGCCGCGTACAGCAGCGGGGCCTGCGCGCCCGACAGCCGTTCCTGGAACGAGCGTCCGGCCCATTCGTAGCCGACGCCGGTGGGCATCTGCTTCATGGTGTCCTCGATGATGCGCATCGCGGTGCCCGAGCTGACGCCCGGCGCGGGGTCGCCGATGAGTTCATACGACGACATGCCGTTGTAGCGCGTCAACTGCGGCGAGCCGAAGGTCCAGCCGCTGGTGGCGAAGGCCGAGAAGGGCACCATGTCGCCGGTGGTGTTGCGCACGTACCAGTCCTTGTACGACTCGGGGTCCATGCGGAAGGGTGCGTCGCCCTGCATGTAGACCTTCTTCACGCGGCCCCGGTCGATGAAGTCGTTGATGTAGCTGCCGCCCATCGCGGCCGACAGCGTGTCGTTGATGTTCCCGGTGGTGAGGCCCAGGGCGCCCGCGCGGCGGTCGTCGATGCGGATGTTGAACTCCGGCGTGTCGACGAGGTTGTTGTTGCGCACGCGCGAGAGTTCGGGGTGGTTGTTCGCGAGGTCGAGGAACTGGTCGCGCGCCGCGGCGAGCGCCTGCGGCCCGATGCCGCCCACGTCCTGCAGCTGCACCGAGAAGCCGGCGTTGGCGCCGAGGCCGCGCACGGCCGGCGGCAGCAGGATGAAGACCTGCGCGTCGCGGATCTCGCGCTGCAGCTCGCTCGTGTAGCGCCGCGCCAGTTCGGCCGCGCTCTGGCCCTTGCCCGTGCGTTCGCTCCAGTCCTTCAGGCGGATGTAGCCCTGGCCCGTGCCCTGGTTGCCGCCCTGGCCGCTCACGAGGTTGTAGAAGCGGACGACCTCGGTTTCCTTCGACAGGTACGTCTCGATGCGCGACAGCGCCTGCTTGAGCCGCTCGTCGGTGGCACCGGCCGGCATGCGCACCTGCACCTGCAGCGTGCCCTGGTCCTCCTCGGGCAGGAACGACGTGGGCAGCCGCACGTACAGGAACGCGGCGACCCCGAGCAACAGCGCGTACAGCAGCATGCTGCGGGCGTTGCGCTGGAGCAGCCCGGCGACGCCGCGCTCGTAGCGGTCGGCGTTGCGGTCGAAGAAGCGGTTGAACCCGTTGAAGAAGCGGCCCATGAGGCCCGGCCGGTCGGTGTGGCCGGGCTCGTCGCCCTCGTGCAGCAGCGTCGCGCACAGCGCCGGGGTGAGGGTCATCGCGACCAGCACCGACAGCACCATCGCCGACACCACGGTGATCGAGAACTGCCGGTAGATCACGCCGGTGGACCCGCCGAAGAAGGCCATCGGGATGAACACCGCCGACAGCACGAGCGCGATGCCCACGAGGGCGCCGGTGATCTCGCCCATCGACTTGCGCGTGGCTTCCAGCGGCGTGAGCTTCTCCTCGCTCATCAGCCGCTCGACGTTCTCGACGACCACGATCGCGTCGTCCACCAGCAGGCCGATGGCGAGCACGAGCCCGAACATCGTGAGGGTGTTGATCGAGTACCCGAACAGCGAGAGGATGCCGAAGGTGCCGAGCAGCACCACCGGCACCGCGATGGCCGGGATCAGCGTGGCCCTCAGGTTCTGCATGAACAGGTACATGATCAGCACGACCAGCACCATGGCCTCGAGCAGCGTGTGCACCACCCCCTCGATGGAAATCTCGACGAACGGCGTGGTGTCGAAGCTGACGATGGCCTTCATGCCCGGCGGGAAGAAGGGCGACAGTTCGTCGAGCTTGGCCTTCACGGCCTTGGCCGTGCCCACCGCGTTGGCGCCGGTGGCGAGGAAGATCACCATGCCCGACGCGGTGCTGCCGCCCAGGCGCGCGCGGGTGGTGTAGTTGTCGCTGCCGAGTTCCACGCGGGCCACGTCGCCCACGCGCACCACCGAGCCGTCGGCAGCGGACTTGACGACGACGTTGCGGAACTGCTCCACCGTCTGCAGCTTGCCGCGCGCCGTCACGGTGGCGTTGAGCTGCTGCCCCGACGTGGCCGGCAGCGCGCCCAGCTGGCCGGCCGACACCTCGGTGTTCTGCGCGGCGATGGCCGTGCGCACGTCACCGGGCATCAGGCCGTACTGGTTCAGCTTGGCCGGGTCGAGCCACAGCCGCATCGCGTAGCCGGTGCCCTGGATGTTGACGTCGCCCACGCCGTCCACACGGCTGATGACGTCCTGCAGGTTGCTGGAGATGTAGTCGCCGAGGTCGGTGGCGGACATGCTGCCGTCTTCCGAGATCAGCGAGACGACCATCAGCAGGTCGGTGCCGGCCTTCGTGACGGACACGCCCTGGGCCTGCACGGCCTGGGGCAGCTGCGACATGGCCTGCTGCAGCTTGTTCTGCACCTGCATCTGCGCCACGTCGGGGTTCGTGCCCGCCTCGAAGCTCAGGCGCACGTTGGCGGTGCCGGCGGAGTTGCTGGTGCTGGCCATCGAGACCAGGCGGTCGAGGCCCTTCAGGCGCTGCTCGATCACCTGCGTGACCGAGTCCTCGATGGTCTTGGCCGACGCGCCGGTGTAGGTGGCGTTGATCGAGATGGTGGTGGGGGCGATGTCCGGGTACTGCTCGAGCGGCAGCGTGTGGATGGCCACCGCGCCGGCGAGCATGATGACGATCGCGATGACCCACGCGAAGATGGGACGGTCGATGAAGAAGCGTGCCATGGCGCGCCCCTCAGCGGGCGGCGGCCGACGCGGCGCGCGGCGCCGACGCGGACCGCGCCGGTGCCGACGCCGAGGCATCCACCGGGTTCACCGTGGCGCCCACACGGGTGCGCTGCAGGCCGTCCACGATCACGCGGTCGCCCGGCTTCAGGCCGGCGGTGACCTGCCACTTGCCGCCGATGGCGCGGTCGACGGTGAGCTTGCGCGCCTCGACCTTGTTCTCGGCCCCGATGACCCAGGCCACGGCCTCGCCGGCCGGGTTGCGGGTGATGCCCTGCTGCGGCACCAGGATGGCCTGGTCCGCCACGCCCGTCTCGAGCAGCGCGCGCACGTACATGCCGGGCATCAGCAAACCGTCGGGGTTGGGGACCTCGCCGCGCAGCGTGACCGCGCCGGTGGCGGGGTTCACGGCCACGCCCGAGAACTTCAGGCGGCCGGGGTGGGCGTAGGGTGTGCCGTCTTCCAGCACGAGCTTGATCGGCGCGTCGGCGCTGCCCTTGCGCTGCTGCAGCGTGCCGTTCGCCAGCTCGCGCTTCAGGCGCAGCAGCTCGGCGCTGGACTGCACCACGTCGACGTACAGCGGGTCGAGCTGCTGCACGGTGGTGAGGGCCGCCTCCTGGTTCGCGGTGACGAGCGCCCCGGGGGTCACGGTCGACACCGAGACGAACCCGTCGATGGGCGACACGATGCGCGTGCGGTCGAGGTTGATGCGGGCGGTCTGCAGCGCGGCGCGGGCCACCTCCAGGTCGGCCTCGGCCTGCTTCGCGGCGGCCTGGCTGGTGTCGCGCTGCTGCTGGCTGATGGCGTCGATCTTGACCAGTTCGGCGTCGCGGGCGGCCGTGGTGCGCGCGGTGCCGAGGGTGGCCACGGCCTTCGAGACGCTGGCCTCGGCGCTGGCGACGGCGGCACGGAACGTGGCGGGGTCCAGTTCGTACAGCACCTGGCCCGCCTTCACCCGCGCACCTTCCTCGAACAGACGGCGCAGCACGATGCCGCCCACCTGCGGCCGGATCTCGGCGATCAGCCGGGCCTTGGTGCGGCCGGGCAGTTCGGTGGAGATGGCCTGGCTGCCGGCCGTGACGGTGAAGACGCCGACCGTGGCCGGCTTCGGAGGGGGAGGGGGTTCCTTCTTCGAGCAGGCGGCCAGGGCGGCGACGAACACCAGCGCAGCGAGACGGGAGAATCGGGAAGTCATGGGAGGAAGGCGGACTGCAAGACGGTTGCCTGCGATCCTGGCATGCAATTGTGGAGAGACATTGAAGAACCTGGGCAACCGTTCGTCCCGGTTGCCATCCGCCGGGCGATCGGCGCTAATCCCTGCTCCGATGAAGATCAGCATCACCGCCAAGTTGTTCGCCGCCGTCCTCGCGACGGCGCTGCTCGTCGCGCTCGCGATGGGCGTGGCGGCGCACCTGAACCTCAAGCGCGGCTTCCTCGGCTACCTGAACGAACAGGGCGAGCTGCGCCTCGAGGCGGCCGTGCCCGGGGTGACCGCGGGCTACCGGGCCAACGGCAACAGCTGGAACTTCCTGCGCGAGCACCCCGAGCTCTGGTACAAGCAGCTGCGCCCGCTGGCCGACGACGAAGGCCGCGCGCTCGACCCCCGTGAACGTCCGCCGCCCACCGTGTCCGAGCTCACCGGCGCCACGCGCCGCTTCGCGCTGTACGACACCGACCGCCGTCGCGTCGCCGGGTTCGAAGGCTCCACCGCGCCCGAGGTCGAGCGGCCCATCGTGGTGGACGGTGTCACTGTCGGCTGGCTGACCATGGCCCGCTTCGAGGCGGTCAGCTCGGCCGCCGAGCGCCGGTTCGAGGATGCGCAGTGGCGTTCGCGCTGGCTCGTCGGCGCCGGCGCCATGCTGCTGGCCGCGGGGGTCGCGGTGTGGGTGTCGCGGGCCCTCCTCACGCCGGTCAAGGAGGTTGCGGCCGCCACGCACCGGCTGGCCGCGGGGGAGTACGGGACCCGCGTGCACATCGAGGCGCGCGACGAAGTGGGCCAGCTCGCCGTCGACTTCAACCGCCTCGCCCACACGCTGCAGCGCAACGAGGAGATGCGCCGCGAGTTCATGGCCGACGTGTCCCACGAGCTGCGCACGCCGCTGGGGGTGCTGCACGGCGAACTGGAGGCCATCGAGGACGGGGTGCGCACCCTCGACCGCGAGTCGGTGCGGTCGCTGCAGGCCGAGGTGGCCACCCTCAACAAGCTCGTGAGCGACCTGTACGACCTGTCGCTCGCCGACGTGGGCGCGCTCACGTACCGCAAGGCCGACCTCGACGTGGCCGAGACGCTGCGCCTGGCGGCGGGGGCGTTCCGCGAGCGGCTGTCCGAACGCGGCATCAAGCTCGCGCTGGTGCTGCCCGAGGCGCCGCTCATGGCCTTCGTCGACGAGCGCCGCCTCGTGCAGCTGTTCAACAACCTGCTCGAGAACACGTGCCGCTACACCGATGCCGGGGGCATGCTGCGGGTGTCGGCGCGCCGCGACGGGGCGAACGTCTGCATCGACTTCTCCGACACCGCGCCCGGCGTGGCCGACGAGCAGCGCGTGCACCTCTTCGAACGCTTCTACCGCACCGACGCGTCGCGCAACCGGCAGAGCGGCGGCGCGGGGCTCGGCCTCGCGATCTGCCAGCGCATCGTCGAGGCGCACGACGGCCGCATCGAGGCGAAGGCCTCGCCGCTCGGTGGGCTGTGGATCGCGATCGAACTGCCGCAGGGGGCCGCATGAGCGGGACGAGTTCACCCGCCCGCATCCTCGTCGTCGAGGACGAACCGAAGATGGCCGCGCTGGTGGCCGACTACCTGCGCGCGGCCGGCCACGAGGCCGAGTGCCTGGCCGACGGCCGCGACGTGGTCGACGCCTATCGCCGCCACCGTTACGACCTCGTGCTGCTCGACCTGATGTTGCCCGGCCGCAGCGGCCTCGACGTGTGCCGCGACCTGCGGGCGTTCAGCGACGTGCCCATCGTGATGCTGACGGCGCGCGTGGAGGAGGCCGACCGGCTGCTGGGCCTCGACCTGGGTGCCGACGACTACATCAGCAAGACGCCGTTCAGCCCGCGCGAGATCGTCGCGCGCGTGAAGGCGATCCTGCGGCGCAGCCGCGCGGCCGACCTCGCCGAGCCGGTGGCCCTGTCCATCGACGAGGATGGGTTCCGCGCGGCGTACGCCGGCACCGACCTCGACCTCACGCCCATCGAGTTCCGCCTGCTCAAGACGCTGGCGTCCGCACCGGGCCGCGTGTTCTCGCGCGACGCGCTGCTCGACAAACTGCACGCCGACCAGCGAGCCGTCACCGACCGTGCGGTGGACAGCCACGTGAAGAACCTGCGCCGCAAGCTGGAGGCGGCGGGGGCGGGTCCGGATTGCATCCGGTCCATCTACGGGGTGGGATACCGGTTCGACGCGTGACCCCATGGGCGACCGTCGGCGCGACGTTTTGCGCCGGGTGACCCTGGACGCCGCGAGGTCGCGGGCCCGTCCGCGTGCCACGGCCCCTACAGTGGGCCTGCGCCACCGACGCAGGTGGCGAAGGAGGTCGACATGGGCATCCGGTCCTGCATCTTCATGCTGTTCGCCGCGGCCGCGGCTGGAGCCCACGCGGCGCCCCGCTTCGAACTGGAGGCCGTGCCCGGGCCGGCCGCGCTGCCCGGTTACCAGGTCCGCACCATCGACGGCTTCAACGACCGGGGCCAGATCCTCACCACCTCGATGCCGGACGCGTTCGGCGTCGATTCGCTGAACCTCTACACCCCGGGCACGGGCCTCGCGTCGATCGACCCGGGCCCCGCGATGCGCATCGGCTATGACCTGAACGAGCGCGGGCAGGTCGCCGGCGTGTACGACCTCGTGGCGCACGTGTTCGGCCCCGGGGGCGCGGGCGGGCCGGTGCCGGGCCTCTTCGGCATTTCCTCGTACGCCTACGCGATCAACGACCGCGGCATGGTCGTCGGCCAGCGCGACGGCGCCGGGGCGTACTGGTACACGCCGGACGCGGGCGTGCAGTACGCGCCCCGCTTCGCCGACCGGGCCATCGACGTCAACGACCGTGACGTGGTGCTGCTGGCCGCCGACTCACCGGGGCAGCCCTATTGGCTGTACGACACCGCGAACGGCACCACCACGACCCTCGATTTCGGCGAGCGCCTCGGTGGCCGGGCCTGGCTCAACGACACCGGCGACGTGGCGTTTCAGGAGGTGGGCGAGTTCGGCGGCGCGACGCGGGTGCACCTGTGGCGCGACGGGGTGCTCACGGGCGTGGGCGGCGTGGCCGGCGGCCTGAGCGACGAACTGCTCGACTTCAACGACCCTGGCTGGCTGCTCGGCCGCAGCTACATCGAAGGCAGCGACGGGCAGGGCACGATGGCCGGGTTCCTGAACCTGCCTGGCGAGGGCACTTTCGCCCTCGAGGCGCTGATCGATCCGGCGACCCGCGCGGGCTGGACCACGCTGCTGCCGTTCAAGCTGAACGACGCAGGGGACATCGCGGGATGGGGTGTGTTCGAGGGCGAACAGCGCCTCTTCGTGCTGAACGCCGTCGCGGCGCCGGTGCCGGAGCCGGGACCGGTCGGGGTGCTCGCGCTGGGGGTCGCGATGGTGGCCGCGCGCGTTCGGCGACGGACGTCCTGAGGCCGCCGCCCGCGCCGCAGCGGGCGGCGTCAACCGGGTTATGATGAGAACGATTCTCATTTGCTGACCCGATGACCGCCGCCGACGCCACCACGACCACTTCGTTTCTCCGATCCCGAAAGGGCTGGGCCACGCTCGCGGCCCTCGTCGTTCTCGCCGGCGCGGCCTGGTGGCTGCTGCGCCCCGCACCCGCGGCCCGCGAGGGCGTGAACCCGTGGGCCGGCCCTGTGCCCGTGCGGACGGTGGACGTCCGCCGCGAGACCCTCGTGCTGCGCGTGAGCGCCATCGGCAGCGTCACGCCGATGAACCTCGTCACGGTGCGGCCGCGGGTCGACGGTCCGCTCGACAAGGTGTTCTTCGAGGAAGGCCAGGCCGTCAAGGCCGGCCAGCCGCTCGCGCTGATCGATCCGTCGGTGTACCGCGTGCGGCTCGCCCAGGCCGAGGGGCAGCAGGCGCAGAACGCCGCGCTGCTCGCGAACGCCGAGAACGACCTCGTGCTGTACGAACGCCTGCACTCGCAGGACTCCATCGCCCGCCAGCAGGTCGACAAGCAGAAGGCCCTCGTGCTGCAGCTGCGCGGCACCCGCCAGGCCGACCAGGCCGCGGTGGACAGCGCGAAGCTGCAGCTCGCATGGACCCGCATCGACGCCCCCATCGCCGGCCGCGCCGGCCTGCGCAAGGTCGATGCCGGCAACCTCGTCAGCGCCACCGACACCACGGGCCTCGTCACCATCGCGCAGACGCGCCCCATCACCGTCACTTTCAGCCTGCCCGAGGCGAACATCGCCGCCGTGCGTGCCGCGGCCGCCGGCGACAAGCCGCTCGGCGTGCAGGCCTGGGACCGCGAGGAGCGCACGCGCCTCGCCGAAGGCCGCCTCGCCACGTTCGACAACCAGCTCGACACCGCCACCGGCACGCTGAAGCTCAAGGCCCGCTTCGAAAACGGCGACGACGCGCTGTTCCCGAACCAGTACGTGAAGGTGCGCCTCACGCTCGGCGAACGCCCTGACGCGGTGACGATCCCGGGCGACGCCGTGCAGTACGGCGAGAGCGGCCCGTTCGCCTACGTCGTGAAGGACGGCAAGGCCGAGCTGCGCAAGCTCTCGCTGGGCATCACGCAGGACGACCGCATCGAGGTGCTGAAGGGCGTCGCCCACGGCGAGGCCGTGGTGCTCGAAGGCCTCGACCGCCTGAAGGACGGCCGCGAGATCGTGGTCGTGCCGCCCGCGAAGCCCGCCTCCGGCGCCTGAGAAGCGCATGGACCTCTCCCGCCCGTTCATCGAACGGCCCGTCGCCACCGCGCTGCTCACTGTCGCGCTGCTGCTGTCGGGCCTGCTCGCGTTGCGCCTGCTGCCCGTCGCGGCGTTGCCGCAGGTCGAGTACCCGATCATCCAGGTCACCACGTTCCAGCCCGGCGCCAGTCCGGACATCACCGCGCGCACCGTCACCGCGCCGCTCGAACGACGGCTCGGCCAGGTGCCCGGGCTGTTGCGCATGTCGTCGTCGAGTTCGTCGGGCGCATCCGTCATCACGCTGCAGTTCGCGCTGGAGGTGGATCTGGGCGTGGCCGAGCAGGAGGTGCAGGCGGCGCTGACAACGGCCGCGGGGCTGCTGCCCTCGGAGCTGCCGTCCCCGCCCGTCTACCGCAAGGTCAACCCGGGCGAGGCACCCATCGTCACGCTCGCGATCACGTCGGCCACGCTGCCGCTGCCGCAGGTGCACGACCTCGTCGACACCCGCGTGGCGCAGAAGCTCGCGCAGCTGCCCGGCGTGGGCCTCGTGAGCCTCGCCGGCGGCCAGCGGCCCGCGCTGCGGGTGCAGGTCAAGCCCGACGTGCTGGCGTCCCACGGCTTGACGATGGAGGACGTGCGCAAGGCGGTGGCCGCGGCCAACGTCAACCAGGCCAAGGGCAGCTTCGACGGTCCGGTGCGCATGACGATGCTCGACGCGAACGACCAGATCCGCAGCGCGGCCGACTACCGCCCGCTGATCGTCGCGTACAGGGAATCCGCGCCGCTGCGCCTCGGTGACGTGGCCACCATCGTCGACGGGGCCGAGGACCGCTACCTCGGCGCGTGGAGCGGCGAGGTGCCCGCGGTGCTTGTCAACGTGCAGCACCAGCCCGGCGCCAACGTGGTCGAGGTGGCGGCGCGCGTGCGGGCGCTGCTCCCGCAGCTCACGGCCACGCTGCCGGGCACGGTCGACGTGGCCGTGCTGGGCGACCGCACCGAAAGCATCCGCGCCTCGGTGCGCGACGTGCAGGTCGAGCTGCTGATCGCGATGGGCCTCGTGGTGGCCGTGACGATGGCCTTCCTGCACAGCCCGAAGGCCGCGCTGATCCCGAGCATCGCGGTGCCGCTGTCCATCGTGGGCACGTTCGGCTTCATGCACCTCGCGGGCTATTCGCTGAACAACCTGAGCCTCATGGCGCTCACCATCGCCACCGGCTTCGTCGTCGACGACGCCATCGTGATGGTGGAGAACATCGCGCGCCACCGCGAGGAGGGTGCGTCGCCGATGCAGGCGGCGCTGGCCGGCGCGAAGGAGATCGGGTTCACGCTCGTCTCGCTGACGGTGTCGCTGATCGCCGTGCTGATCCCGCTGCTGTTCATGGGCGACGTGGCGGGCCGCATGTTCCACGAGTTCGCGATGACGCTCGCGGTGGCCATCGTGATCTCGTTGGCGGTGTCGCTCACGCTGACGCCGATGATGAGCGCCCGCCTGCTCGACGCGGCGCCGGCCGCCACGAAGAAGGGCCTGCTCGACCGCGTGATCGACCGCTACGCCCGCGGCCTCGACTGGACGCTGCGTCACGAGCGCCTCGCGCTCGGCGGCCTGCTGGCCGTGCTGGGCCTCACCGCCGCGCTGTACCTCGCGGTGCCCAAGGGCTTCTTCCCGGTGCAGGACGGCGGCGTCATCCAGGGCATCACGCAGGCGCCGCAGAACACCTCGTACGGCGCGATGGCCGACCGCCAGCAGGCCCTCGCCCGCGAGCTGCTGAAACACCCCGACGTCGCGAGCCTGTCGTCGTTCATCGGCATCGACGGCGTCAACACCACGCTCAACAGCGGCCGGCTGCTGATCAACCTGAAGCCGCACGGTGAACGCGACCTGTCGGCGCAGGCCATCGCCGCGCAGCTGTCCGAACGCATCGCGACCGTGCCCGGCATCTCCGCGTGGTTCCAGCCGGTGCAGTCGCTCAGCATCGACGACACGGTGAGCCGCACGCCGTACCGCTACACGCTGACCGCCCCCGACGCCGCGCTGCTGGCGCGCTGGGTGCCCGCGCTCGTCGAGCGGCTGCGGGCCGAACCGTCGCTGACCGGGGTGGTGGGCGACCTGCAGGAGGAGGGCCGCCAGGCCTGGGTCGAGGTGGACCGCGATGCGGCCGCACGCCTGGGCGCGAACCTGTCGGACATCGCCACGGCGCTGCAGAACGCCCATGGCCAGCGGCAGATCGCGACGCTCTATTCGCAGGCGAACCAGTACCGCGTGGTGCTGGAGGCGGACCCCGCGGTGGCCTCGTCCGGCCTCGACGCGGTGCGCGACGTGCGCGTGCCGCTCGCCGGAGGCCGCTCGGTGCCGCTGTCGGCGGTGGCCACCGTTTCCGAACGTGCCGCGCCGCTGCTGGTGCGCCGCGAGGGGCAGTTCCCCGCCGCGACGGTGTCGTTCGACCTCGCGCCGGGCGCCTCGCTGGGGGACGCGGTGAAGGCCATCGAGGCCGCGCGCGTGTCGCTCGACCTGCCGGCCTCGGTGGAGGCGCGCTTCGCGGGCACGGCCGAGGCGTTCCGCGCGTCGCTGTCGAACACGCTGTGGCTGATCCTCGCCGCGGTCGTGGTGATGTACCTCGTGCTGGGCATGCTGTACGAGAGCACCATCCACCCGCTGACGATCCTGTCCACGCTGCCGTCGGCCGCGGTGGGCGCGTTGCTGTCGCTGATGATCGCCGGCCGGCCGCTCGACCTGATCGCGGTGATCGGCATCGTCCTGCTGATCGGCCTCGTGAAGAAGAACGGCATCATGATGGTGGACTTCGCGCTCGACGCGCAGCGCCGCCTGGGCCTGTCGCCGCAGGAGGCCATCCGCCGCGCCGCGCTGCTGCGATTCCGGCCCATCCTGATGACCACGCTCGCCGCGCTGTTCGGCGCGCTGCCGCTGATGCTCGCGGGTGGGTCCGGCGCCGAGCTGCGCCAGCCGCTCGGCATCGTGATGGTGGGCGGGCTGATCACGAGCCAGGTGCTGACGCTCTTCACGACGCCGGCCGTGTACCTGTGGTTCGACCGCCGCACGCGCGCCCGCGCCGCCGCGGCGCTGCCGGCCGCGACATGAAACGCTTCGTCGACCGGCCCGTCGCCACGGCGCTGATGGCGGTGGCCGTGCTGCTGGCCGGGGTGCTCGGCTGGCGCATGCTGCCCGTGGCACCCCTGCCGCAGGTGGACTTCCCCACCATCGTGGTGTCGGCGAACCTGCCCGGTGCCAGCCCCGAGAGCATCGCGGCCACCGTCGCCACGCCGCTCGAGCGGGCGCTCGGCGGGATCGCCGGCATCCACGAGATCGGCTCGTCGAGTTCGCAGGGGGCCACCGAGATCCACCTGCAGTTCGAACTGGGCCGTGACCTCGACGAGGCCGCGCGCGAGGTGCAGGCTGCGATCTACACCGCACGCTCGCAGCTGCCGTCCGGGATGCCCGGCCATCCGACCTACCGCAAGGTCAGCGCGTCGCAAACGCCGATCATGGCGCTCGCGCTCGCGTCTCCCACGCTGTCGTCCGCCGCGCTGTACGACGCGGCCTCCACCGTGCTGGCCCAGCGCCTCTCGCGCATCGAGGGCGTGGGCGAGGTCAAGGTGGGTGGCGCCTCGCTGCCCGCGGTGCGCGTGCAGGTCGACATGGAGCGGCTCGCGGCCCACGGCCTGCCGCTGGAGACGGTGCGCACCGCGCTGTCGGCCGCCACGGCGGAGCAGCCGCTCGGAAGTGTGGAGCAGGGCGCGCGGCGCTGGCAGATCCGGCTCGCCGACACGTCGCGGCGCGCGGCCGACTTCGCGCCGCTCGTGCTGCGCGAGAAGGACGGCGCCGTGCTGCGCCTGTCCGACGTGGCCGCGGTGACCGACGCCACCGAGAACCGCTGGAGCGCCGGGTTCCACAACCAGGCGCCCGCGGTGGTGCTGGAGGTGAGCCGGCGCAGCGGCGCGAACATCGTCGCGACGAGCGATGCCATCCAGGCGGCATTGCCCGCGTTGCGCGCGCTGATGCCGGCCGACACCACGCTCACCGTCGTGATGGACCGCTCGCCCGGCATCCGCGCGACGCTGTTCGACGCGCAGCTGACGCTCGGCCTCTCGGCACTGCTGGTGGCCGTGCTGGTGTGGGCGTTCCTCGGCGGCGGACGCGCGGCGCTGATCCCCGCGCTCGTGATCCCCGTGTCGGTGGTGGGCACGTTCGCGGTGATGTACCTCGCCGGCTTCTCGCTGAACAACCTCTCGCTGATGGCCCTCGTGATCGCCGCGGGCCTCGTGGTCGACGACGCCATCGTCGTGTACGAGAACACCACGCGCCACGTCGAGGAAGGCCTGTCGCCGATGCAGGCGGCCGCCCTCGGTGCGCGCGAGATCGGCCCGACGCTCGTCGCGATGACACTCGCGCTGCTCGTCGTCTTCGTGTCCATCCTGTTCATGGGCGGGCTGGTCGAACGCCTGTTCCGCGAGTTCTCGCTGACGCTGGCCGCGGCGATGCTGATCTCGCTCGCGATGTCGCTGTCGCTCACGCCGAGCCTGTGCGGGCGCTGGCTGCGCGCCACCGGCCCGGCGCCGCGCGCAGGGCTGTTCGAGCGCGTGCGGACGGCGTACGGCACGAGCCTTGCGTGGGCGCTGCGGCACGGCAACGTGGTGCTCGTGGTGCTGGCCGCCGCCATCGCACTCACCGCATGGCAGTACGTGGTGATCCCGAAGGGCATGCTGCCGCGGCAGGACACCGGCCAGCTGGGCGGCATCGTGCGCGGCGACGACGGCTTCTCGTTCCAGGTCATGCAGCCGAAGATCGAGGCCTACCGCCAGCTGCTGCTCGCCGACCCGGCGGTGGCCGACGTGACCGGCACGAGCGGTGGCACCGGTGGCATCAGCAACAGCTGGATCCGCGTGCGCCTCAAGCCGCTGGCCGAACGCGGCGTGTCGTCCGACGAGGTGGTGGACCGCCTGCGCCGTGCGGCGCCCCTGGTGCCGGGCGGCCTGTTGATGATCGACGTCGACCAGGACATCCGCCTGGGCTCGCCGTTCGGCGGCGTCGGGCAGGACCTGCTGCTGCTCTCCGACAACTTCGCCACGGTGCGCGAGTGGTCGAAGCGCGCGGCCGACGCGATGCGCGAGCTGCCCGAGATCGCCGACGTGGACCGCTCCGGCGGCGGCACGCAGCAGGTCACGCTGGACATCGACCGCGAGGCCGCGCGGCGGCTGGGCGTCGACATGGCCACCGTGTCGGCCCTGCTGGACAACGCCTTCTCGCAGCGCCAGGTGGTCACGCTCTACGAAGCGATGAACCAGTACCGCGTGGTGATGGAGGTGGCACCGCGCCAGGCCGAGCGGCCCGAATCGCTCGGGGACCTGCAGGTGGTGACGGCCTCGGGCGGGCGCGTGCCGCTGTCGTCGTTCGCGACGTGGCGGTTTGAGCTGTCGAGCGACCGCGTCTACAAGAGCGGCCAGTTCGCCGCCGGCTGGATCGGCTACCAGGTGGCACCGGGCGTGAGGCTGGAGGACGCCAGCCGGGCCATCGACGCGATGCTCGCGAAGTTGATGATGCCCTCGACGGTGATGCGCGGTTCGTTCGGCGAGGAGTCCGCGTTCGGGAACATGGAACACCGGCAACCGCTGCTGCTGCTCGGGGTGATCGTCGCCGTGTACCTCGTGCTCGGCGTGTTGTACGAGAGCCTGCGGCATCCGCTCGTGATCCTGTCGACGCTGCCGTCGGCCGGCATCGGGGCGCTGCTCGCGCTGCGGCTCTCGGGCACCGGGTTCAACCTCGTCGCGCTGCTGGGGCTGTTCCTGCTGATCGGCCTCGTGATGAAAAACGCGATCCTGATGGTGGACCTCGCGCTGGTCGAGTGCCGCAAGGGCGTGGCGCCGGCCGAAGCCATCCACCACGTGGCGCTCCAGCGCCTGCGCCCGATCCTGATGACCAACCTGGCCGGCGTGCTCGGCGCGCTGCCGCTCGCGATCGGCTTCGGTGAGGGCGCGGCGCTGCGCCAGCCGCTCGGCATCGCCATCGTCGGCGGCCTCGCGGTCAGCCAGCTGCTCACGCTCTACACGACGCCGGTGGTGTTCCTGCGTCTGCAAGGAAAGACGATAACGACATGATTCGACTCCTGCCGATGGCCGCGGTGATCGCCGCGATGGTGGGCTGCGGCACGCCGCCTCCCGCACCGAAGCCGCCCCCGGTGTCCGACCAGTTCCGCTTCCAGTCGGGCTGGGTCACGGCGCCGGCCGATGCGGTGCCGCGCGGCGAGGCCTGGTGGACCCGGTTCGACGACGCGGAACTCGACCGCCTGATGCGCGAGGCCGGCGAGGCCAACGGCACCGTCGAGCAGGCGCTCGCGCGGGTGCGCCAGGCCGAGGCGCAGTGGCGCCTCGCAGGCGCGGCCGACAAGCCCGTGCTGAAGGCCACCGCGGGCGCCGAACGGGCCCGTGCCGACGGGGTCACCGCGACGGTGTGGCAGGGCTCGCTGCTCGCGAGCTGGCAGCCCGACCTGTGGGGGCGTGTCGCGCTCGAACGCCAGGCCAGCCGCGCCGACCTGCGCGCGAGCGAGGCCGACGTGGCGTCGGTGCGGCTGGCGGTGCGCCTCGAACTCGCACGGGCTTACCTCCGGCTGCGGGTGCTCGATCGCCAGCGCGAACTGTCGGAGCAGACGCTCTCCGCGTACGAACGGTCGCTGACCCTCACGCGCAACCAGTACGAGGCCGGCCTCGTGGCCCGCTCCGACGTGACGCAGGCCGAGGTGCAGGCGCAATCGGTGCGGGCCGGCCTGCACGACCTCGCGCTGCAGCGTGCGCTGTACGAACACACCATCGCCGTGCTGGCGGGACGCGCCCCGGTCACCGGCACGCTGGCGCCCGTGGCGGCGTTGCCCGAGGTGCCGGCCGTGCCCGCGGCCGTGCCGTCGACGCTGCTGGTCCACCGGCCCGACGTGGCCGTGGCCCGCGAGCGGCTCGAGGCCGCCAGCGCCCGCGCCGGATCGGCCCGGCGCGCCTGGCTGCCCGACATCACGATCTCGGCCGCCGCGGGCGTGCGCAGCAGCCGCTGGTCCGACCTGTTCGAGGCGCCCGCGCGCGTGTGGTCGGTGGGCCCGCAGCTCGCCGCCACGCTGTTCGACGCGGGCGCCCGCCAGGCCACCGCCGATGCGGCCGACGCCGCCACCGACGAACAGGCGGCCGCGTGGCGCCTGTCGGTGCTCACCGCGATGAAGGAGGTGGACGACGCCCTCGCGGGCCTGCAGGCCCTCGACGCGAAGGCCACCGACCAGGCCCGCCTCGTCGCACTCGCCGAGGAGAACGAACGGGTGGTGACCAACCGCTACCGTTCGGGCCTCGTCAGCTTCCTGGAGGTGGCGGTGGCGCAGAACCTCACGCTGCAGAGCCGCCGCGCCGCGCTCGACGTCACGGCGGAACGGCTCGATGCGTCGTTGCGGCTGATGGCGGCGCTCGGCGGGGGCTGGGAAGGTTAGGCCACCCACGCCGCCTGCCACAGCAGGTGCACGCCCAGTACGACCAGCGCCGCGAAGAGCCCCGTGCGGAATGCCTGCGGCGACAGCCGCCGGCGCAGGCGCGCCCCGATCGCCATGCCCGCCAGTGCCGGGGGCAGCATCAGCGCCGACGCGGCGGCCTCGCTCCACCCCACCGGTGTCGTGACGCCCAGCCCCACGGCCAGCGCGACGGTCGACACGCTGAACGACAGCCCCATCGCCTGCACCAGCTCGTCGCGGGTCAGGCCCAGCGCCTGCAGCCACGGCACGGCGGGCACGACGAACACCCCGGTGGCGGCGGTGACCAGGCCGGTCACGACCCCGGCCGGCGCGGCGAGGCGGCGTGACACGGACTCGCTCATCCGCCACGGCCGTGCCGCGAAGCCCCACACGCCGTAGGCGACCAGCACGGCGCCCAGCGCGAGCTGGCTCGTCGTGCCGCCGGGCGCGTTCCACAGCGCGAGGCCGGCCCACGTGCCGAGGCACACGCCCACCTGCAGCACGGCCAGGCGCGGCAGCAGCGGGGCCAGCGTGCGCCACGGGCCGGCCTGCCACACGTTCGTGACGAGCGACGGCACGATCAGCAGCAGCGCCGCGTGCGTGGGCGCGACCAGCAGCGCGAGCAGCGCCATCGCGACGGTGGGCAGGCCGAGGCCCACCACGCCCTTGACGGCGCCCGCCACGACGAAGACGGCGGCCGCCGCAGCGAGGGTGGGGGAGAACAGGTCCGAGGTCATGGCCCCAGTGTGGGACGCCGGGCGATCCCCGGGGAATGCGGAAGTGGTGAGGGCAGGCTCAGGCGCAGACTGAGGCCCGGTGTGGTACGTTGGCCCGGTGCGCTTCGACCTCATCGACCTCCAGCTGTTCCTGCACGTGTGCGACGCGGGTTCCCTGACCGGCGGCGCGGCGCGTGCGCACCTCACGCTCGCGTCCGCGAGCGAACGCATCCGGACGATGGAGGTGCGGTTCGGCGCCCCGCTGTTCGAACGCCACAGCCGGGGTGTGCGCCCCACGGCCGCCGGCCAGGCGATGCTCGCCCATGCCCGCGACGTGATCGGCGCGTGCGAACGGCTCGAGGCCGCGCTCTCCCCGCACCGGGCGGCACCGGTGCGCCTCTGGGCCAACGCGGCCGCCTGCGGCGAACACCTGCCCGGCCTGCTCGAGGCCTTCCTCGCACGCCATCCGGGCGAAGCCATCGACGTCGTGGAGGCGCCGAGCGACGGCATCGCCTCGGCGCTGCGCGCGGGCCGGTGCGACCTCGGCATCGTGGCGGACTGGGCCGACCTGCAGGGGCTCGACGCCGTGCCGTTCCGCGAGGACCGCCTCGTGCTCGTGGCCGCCGCCGGCGACCCGCTGCATGGCCGCGACGCGGTGCGCCTGGTCGACCTCGCGGACCGGCCCGTCGTGGCGCTGCCCGCCACGTCGGCCCTGCAGCAGCATCTTGAGAACCAGGCCCGCGTACTCGGGGTGGGCCTGCCGATCCGCGTGCGCGCTCCGAACTTCGAGGCCGCGTGCCGCATGGCAGCGGCCGGTGTGGGCGTGGCCATCGTGCCACAGGCGGCGGCCCGGCGCTGCGGAGTCGACAGCGTGCGGCTGGATCACGCGTGGGCGATTCGTTCGCTCACCTTGTGCGCGCGGCCCGGCGCGGCGAGCGGGGCGGTGCTTCGCCTGAAGCACCACATGGCCGGGGACGGTCAGGCGGGTACGGGGGGTTGACGCAACGGCACGGGCTGGGCCGGTGTCGGCGTGACCAGGGGCTTGAGCGAGATGCCGCGTGCGGCGTTGACCAGCGTGCCGTCGGACTGCCGTTCCAGCAGCGCGCCGTTGGCGAGGCGCAGCGTGCGGTCGCGCAGGCTGCGGCGCATCCACCAGAACGTCCGCTCGACCACCTCCTCCGCGTAGACCACGACGCCGTGCCGGCGCCCGGCGGCATCGACGGCGATGAAACGATCGATCTGCTGGATTCGGGTGCTGCGCTTCATGGGTGGAAAGGGCCTGTTGGGTACGACGGCGTCGATCATCGGTGGCCCGTTCGGCCGACTTGCGCAGGAGCCCGCTGCGATCGCGTGTAGGACAACGCGCCATGCGCCGTGCGCAGGCTCCCCACACGCCGGGGAGGGGTTTCGTCCGACACGGCCGCACGGCGGTTGCCGCTGGCCCGGTCCACCGTCGCTTCGTATCGTTGGCGCAGTTGTCCAGGCCGTACCGGGAGCACTTCCATGCCCAACACCCTTCGCACCGTTCCCCACGCCCGCTCCGAGCGCGAGCGTCACGAGGGTCTGCTCGACCTCGCCTTCCAGACGACGGCCGTCGTGCTGGCGGCGCTGGGGCTCATCCACCTCGTGTTCCTGCTGGCGTTCGGCTTCAACCTGATCTCGGAGGCACTCGGCGCCGGGCCGGTCGAGGTGGCCGCCGTCGAAACCGTGCTGACCCTTGCCGCCGTCTACGTGGTCGCGATCGCCGTGGGCCGCAAGGGGTGACGGGGCACGTCTCTCCGTGTCATCGATCAGGCAGGTTGGCCGCTGCGGCCGTGTTGTCGACGCAGCTTCTTGTTACCATGTCCGCCGCCTTCCCCACCGATCGATGACCGAGACAGCACCGATGAAAACACAGAACACCGCGCTCGAAACCCTCCTCAAGACTGATCGGGACGTCATCGTCGATGAATGGGTCGCCGAGTTCAAGGTCGGCGGCAGCAAGGGATCGGGTGTCCACGTGGTCGCGGAAGCGCGGTCGGTGCTCGAAGCGCTGGCCAAGGGCGTGTCGGCCGGCGGCGATCCGGCCCGCTTCGACGGCGAGGCGTGGTCCGCTCTGCGCGATGCGCTGGAGTCGGTGTCGGCCGCGCGCGCGGCGCAGGGATCCACCAGCGGCGAGACCAGCCGCTTCATGCTTGCGGCGAAGAAGCCCATGTTCGACCGCCTGCAGGTCACCTTCAACAAGGACGCCGCGGCGCTCGCCGAGAACCTCTGGTGGCTGTCGCTGCTGGTGGACCGTGCCGCGCAGTACACGGTGGACGCGTACCAGCGCACCCGCGAGGACATCATCAACCGCCAGCAGCAGGAGCTGCTCGAACTGTCGACCCCGGTCGTCAAGCTGTGGGACGGCGTGCTCGCCGTGCCGATGATCGGCACGCTCGACAGCAGCCGCACGCAGCTGGTGATGGAGACGCTGCTGCAGCGCATCGTCGAAACGGGTTCCGAACTCGCGATCGTCGACATCACGGGCGTGCCCACCGTCGACACGCTCGTGGCCCAGCACCTGATCAAGACCGTCACCGCCATCCGCCTGATGGGTGCGGACTGCATCATCAGCGGCATCCGCCCGCAGATCGCGCAGACCATCGTGCACCTGGGCATCGACCTGCAGGGCATCACCACGAAGGCCACGCTCGCCGACGCACTCGCGCTCGCGCTGAAACAAAGTGGCTACGTCGTGACCCGTCCGAAGGCTGCCTGAGGAACTTCGCACCCATGGATCGCATCCCGATTCTCCAGATGGGCCGCAACCTGCTCGTCACCATCCAGGTGGACATGCAGGACCAGACGGCGCTGCAGCTGCAGGACGACCTGTCCTCGAAGATCGAGGCCACCGGCGCGAGCGGCGTGCTGATCGACATCTCCGCGCTCGAGATCGTCGACTCGTTCATCGGCCGCATGCTGGCCAGCATCTCGGGCATCGCCCGCGTGCTCGACGCCACCACGGTGGTGGTGGGCATGCAGCCGGCCGTGGCCATCACGCTCGTCGAGCTGGGCCTGTCGCTCGAGGGTGTCCGCACCGCACTCAACGTCGAGCGGGGCATGAAGCTGCTGTCCGCCGCGCAGGACCATGATGTCGACGCCGGGGCGTGAGGGCTCGATGGCCCTGCGCAACGAGCAGGACATCGTGATGAGCCGGCAGACGGTGCGCAAGCTCACGCAGGAGCTGAAGTTCTCGCTCGTCGACCAGACGAAGATGATCACCGCGGCCAGCGAACTCTCGCGCAATACCGTCGTCTACGGCGGCGGGGGTGAGATGCGCTGGGAGGTCGTCGTCAACGGCGTGCGCCAGGGCCTGCGCCTGCACTTCGAGGACCAGGGCCCCGGCATTCCCGACATGGAACTGGCCCTGACCGATGGCTGGACCTCGGGCACGGGCATGGGCGTCGGGCTCTCCGGAAGCCGGCGCCTGGTCAACGAATTCGAGATCCGCAGCGAAGTGGGTGTCGGCACCTGCGTGTCGATCACGCGATGGAAGTGACGATGGCCTCGTTCGCCCACGCGGCTTTCGACGTCACGGAGTCGAGCCGCGTCGGAGAGGCACGCCGCCATGCCGTGCGGCTCGCCGAATCGTTTGACTTCGACGACGTGGCCGCGGGACGCGTGGCGCTGGTGGTCAACGAACTCGGCAACAACCTCGTGCGCCACGCGCAGGGCGGGCGCTTGCTCGTCGGGGCGGTGGACGATGGCGAGGGCGGCGCGCTGGTGGAGGTCCTGTCGTTGGACACCGGCCCGGGCATCCGCGACGTCGCGGCGAGCCTCGTCGACGGCTTCTCCACGGGCGGCACGGCGGGCCAGGGGCTCGGCGCGGTGCGCCGGCTCTCGCAGGTGTTCGACATCTACTCGCGGGCGCCGGGCGGCACGGTGGTGCTGTCGCGGCTGTCGGCCGACGGTGCCGCGCCGCGGGCGACCGGCAGCGTGGAGGCCGGGGTCGTGCGCATCCCGGCGCCGGGTGAACACGTCTGCGGCGACAACTGGTCGCTGCTGGAGCGCGAGGGCCGCTGGTTGCTGCTCGTCGCCGACGGCCTGGGCCATGGCCCGCAGGCCGCTGAAGCGGCGGACGCGGCGGTGGCGGTGCTCGCCGACCGGCCCGACGGGCCGCCGAGCCGCATCCTCGAGCGCATGCACCAATCGATGCGCGCGACGCGGGGCGCCGCGGTGGCGCTGATGGAGATCGACGGCGAGGCCGGGACGCTGTTGCATTCCGGCGTCGGCAACATCGCCAGCCGGATCATCTCCGGTGTGGGCGACCGCACGCTGCTGTCGCAGCACGGGACCGTGGGCATGCAGATCCGCAAGCTGCAGGACGTGTCGTACGACTGGCCGCCCCATGCGGTGATCGTGTTGCACTCCGATGGTTTCACCACCCGCTGGACGCTCGGTGACGCGGCCGACGTGCTGCAGCACCATCCGGCACTCGTGGCCGCCTGGGTCGCACGGGACCAGGTGCGCGGCCGCGACGACGCGACGCTCGTCGTGCTGAAACGGCGGGGAGGCTGAGATGGCGGACGACACCACCCCGTCCGAGGTCGAGTCGCTGCGCCAGCAGCTCGCCGACCTGACGGCCGAACTCGAGGAAACCAACCGCGGCGTGCTGGCGCTGTACGCCGAACTCGACGCGCAGGCCGACGCGCTGCGCGAGGCCACCGAGCTCAAGAGCCGGTTCCTCGCCTACATGAGCCACGAGTTCCGCACGCCCATCGGTTCCATCCGCAGCATCTCGCGGCTGCTGATGGACCGCGTGGACGGCCCGCTCACGTCCGAGCAGGAGCGCCAGGTGCGGTTCATCCAGGACACCTCGGCCGAGTTCGACGAGATGGTCAACGACCTCCTCGACCTCGCGAAGGTGGAGGCGGGCCGCGTGACGATCTCGCCGGCGTGGTTCGAGCTGGTGGACCTGTTCTCGGCGCTGCGCGGCATGTTCAAGCCGGTGCTGACCTCGCCCGACGTGTTGCTGGTCTTCGAGGAACCCGACGGCGTCGCGGCGCTCTTCAACGACGACCGCAAGCTCGCGCAGATCCTGCGCAACTTCATCTCGAACGCGTTGAAGTTCACCATGCGGGGTGAAGTCCGCGTGGCCGCGCGCGGCAACGTCGACGGCACGGTCACGTTCTCGGTGGCCGACACCGGGGTGGGCATCGCGCCGGAGTTCCACCACGCGATCTTCCAGGACTTCGTCCAGGTCGACTCGCCCGTGCAGAAGCGCCTGCGCGGCACCGGCCTCGGGCTGTCCCTGAGCAAACGGCTCGCGGAACTGCTGGGGGGCAGCGTCGCGCTGGAGAGCGAACTGGGCCAGGGTTCGACGTTTTCGGTGACGCTCCCGGCACGCCTGCCGGAGTCGGAAGGATCGGCATGAACGGGCCTGCGGTGCACGAGTTGCTCGTCGTGGACGACAACCCCGCGACCCGCTACTCGACGTCGCGGGTGCTGCGTGCGGCCGGCTACACGGTGCGCGAGGCGGGCACCGGCGCCGAGGCGCTCGCGCTCGCCGACGAACACGTCGCCGGGGTGGTGCTCGACGTGCACCTGCCCGACATGAACGGCTTCGAGGTGTGCAAGCTGCTTCGCGAGCGGCCGGCCACGCTGCGCATCCCGGTGATCCACCTGTCGGCCGCGTACATCGGTGACACCGACAAGGTGCGCGGCCTGCACTCCGGTGCCGACGCGTACATGACCCACCCGGCGGAGCCGGCCCTGCTGGTCGCCACGCTGCAGGCGCTGATCCGCGCGCGCACCGCGGAAGAGGGCATGCGGCGCAGTGAGGCCCGCTTCCGCGCCATCTACCACCAGGCCACGAGCGGCATCGCGCTGCTGGACGCCGACGGCCGGGTCATCGACGGCAACCCCGCCATGCTCTCGCTGCTCGGCCGCGAGGCCGCGGACGTGACGGGCCGGGCCCTGGCCGACTTCGTGCCGGCCGAAGGCCGCGCGGCGCTGCAGCTGGCCCTGACGCAGGCGCGCACGGGCGCATGGCGCGGCGACTTCCCGCTGCGGTCCGGCCAGGGCGTGGACGTGCCGATGGAGTGGACCCTGTCGGCCCACGCGGAGCCGGGCCAGGTGCTCGCCATCGCGACCGACATCTCCGACCGCGTCGAGTTGCAGCGCCAGCGCGAGGACCTGCTGGAACGCGAACAGGCCGCCCGCGCCGCGGCCGAACGCCTGAACCGCTCGAAGGACGAGTTCATCGCGGTGCTGTCGCACGAGCTGCGCACGCCGCTCAACGCCATCGTCAGCTGGGTGCACGTGCTCAAGCGGCTCGATGCCGATGCGTCGATGGCGCGCGGGCTCGACTCCATCGAACGCAACGCGCACGTGCAGACGCGGCTCGTGTCCGACATCCTCGACATGTCCCGCATGGACCTTGGCAAACTGCAGCTGTTCGTCGAGCCTGTGGACGTGCCGGAGCTCGTGCAGGCTGCCGTGAGCGCCCTCGGGCCTTCGGTGAGGGACAAGTCGCTCGAGATCGAACTCTCGCTGGACACGGTGACACGCCACGTGAACGCGGACGCGTCGCGCCTGCAGCAGATCGTGTGGAACCTGCTCACGAACGCCATCAAGTTCTCGAACGCCGGGGGGCGCATTCACGTCGCCGCGCGGCAGGAGGGCGACGCGCTCAAGCTGTCGGTGACCGACGAGGGCATCGGCATCAAGCCCGAGTTCATCGAATTGCTCTTCGAACGCTTCACGCAGGGTGACTCGGGCAGCAACCGCACGCACGGCGGCCTGGGCCTCGGCCTGTCGATCGTCAAGCACCTCGCCGAACTGCACGGTGGCTCGGTGACCGCCTTCAGCGAAGGACCGGGCCGCGGGGCCACGTTCACCGTCACGATCCCCGAGGGGATCGCGCCCAGCGGGCTGCTCGCCGCGTCGGGCGTGACGTCCGAACGTGACAGCGCGCGCCGTGCGCTGTCCGGGGTCGACGTGATGGTGGTCGATGACGATCCGGAGGCCCGCGAGATGCTGGCGATGATCCTCTCCGAGCGGGGCGCGCGCGTGATCGCTGCGGCGTCGGCGGCGGACGGCCTCGCGCGCCTGCGCGCCGGCGTGGCGCCCCACGTGCTCGTGAGCGACGTCGGCATGCCCGGCCAGGACGGCTACGCGTTCGTGCGCGAGCTGCGCCGCGAAGAGGCCGAGGGCACCCACCTGCCCGCGATCGCGTTGACGGCGTTCGCCCGCCCGCAGGACCGCGAGACGGCGATCGCGGCGGGGTTCGACGAACACTGCGGCAAGCCGCTGCGGCCCGACGTGCTGGTGGCGGCCATCCAGCGGGTCATCGGCGGGCGCTAGGGCTGACCCCGCCGCCCCGGTCCTCGGGCGGAAGACAGGTCCGCGGGCAGGTCGCCGTTCAGTTCCGTGGCGTGCCGGGTTCGCCCACCACCCGGTGCAGGTCGGCCAGCAGGCGGCCGAGGCCTTCCCCCTTGTCGTGGAAGGCGAGCACGTCGAGCTTCTCGCCGAGCTGGCGGTACTCCTCGTGGATCAGCTCGTTCGAGAGCACGAGCACCTTGACGGGGTTGGCGGCCTGGCGCAGGGCCTCGAGCACCTTGAGCCCGTGGCCGGGCGAGAGAAACAGGTCGAGCAGCACGAGGTCCGGCCGCACGCGCCCGATGAGTTCGATGGCTTCGGGTTCGCCGGTCGCGACGCCGACGACGTTCAGCCCCGGCACGCGGGCGAGCTGCGACAGCAGCACGCGCTGCATCACGGGGGAATCCTCGACGACGACGATGTTCATGGGCGGTACCGCTTCGGACCGGAGCTTACGGGATCCAGCGGGTCCCGGACAGCCGGTGCCCACCCGTGTGCGGTGTGGGCAATCCACCGACAAGCCCGTCGGCCAGGGCGGCCTCACACCTCGTCGGTCAGCCCGTGCTGCAGGCAGTACTTCGCCAGTTCGACGTTGGTGCGCACCTTCATCTTGTTGAGCAGCCGAGTGCGGTACGTGCCGATCGTTTTCACGGAGACGCCCATCACCGACGCCGTCTGGGCCGGCGCCTGGCCCGAGGCGATGGCCAGCATCACGCGGTACTCCTGCTCGGACAGCGTCTGGTGCGGCAGGCTGTGGCTCGCCCGGCCGCCCAGCAGGTCGACGAGGTGGTCGGCCATCGACGCGGTGACGTAGCGGCGGCCTTGCACCAGGCGCTGCAGCGCCTCCACCAGCTCGTCACCGGCGCGGTCCTTCGGCAGGTAGCCGGCCACGCCCAGCTGCAGGAGCCGCGCGGCGTAGGCCGATTCGGCATTGAAGCTCAGGACCAGCATCGGTGTGCCCGGGGCTGCGCGCAGCATCGTGGTCACGCCGTCGGTGCCGGTGGTGTCGGGCAGGGCGAGGTCCATCACGACGGCGTCGAACGGGCCGGCCTCGGCCAACTGGGCGAGGCCCTCGGCGAGCGTGGCCCCCTCGGCGACGATCGCGTCGGGCCAGGCGTTCAGGATGAGCTGCCGTTCGCCGAGCCGCATGATGGGGTGGTCTTCGACCAGCAGGAATTTCATCGTGGCACCGTCTCCAGGGGAACCCGAACCGTGACGCAGGTGCCGCCGTGCGGCCCCGGGCCGAACTGCAGCGACCCGCCGACCAGCGCCGCCCGCTCGCGCATGTTGCGCACGCCGCTCGCGTCGGCGCGCATGTCCACCGGGCCCACGCCGTCGTCCTCGACGTCGAAGCGGTAGTGGCGGCCCTCCACCCGGCCACGCACGACGAGGTGCGTGGCCTCCGCGTGGCGCAGCACGTTGGTGGTGGCCTCCTGCAGGATGCGGAAGATCTGGTTGGCCTGGTCGGGCGGCAGGCGTTCGTCGCCGGCGATCTCCACGCGGGTCTCGAGCTTGCCGAGCGCCGCCACCGACCGTGCGTGGTGCGACGCGGCAGCGCCCAGGCCGAGGTCGTCGAGCATCGGCGGTCGCAGCTCGCCGGCGATGCGCCGGGTGATGCGGATGGCCTCGTCGAGCAGGCCGGTGACCTGCCCCACGTGTTCGGCGGGCAGCTCCGGGTGCGCGCGGGCGAGGTCGCCGACCACCAGCTTGGCCACCGTGGTGATCTGGCCCAGCTGGTCGTGCACCTCGCGCGAGAGGCGCCGGCGCTCCTCCTCGATGCGCTGGTCGAGCTGGCCCGCGAACGACTGGATGCGAACCATCGCCTCGCTGAGCGCCTCGGTGCGTTCCGTCACCTGGTGCTCCAGGCGTTCGTTGGCGAAACGCACGGCAGCGTCGGCCTCGTCGCGCAGCCGCCGCTCGCGCCACAGCAGCGCGAGCGCGCCCGCCATCAGCATGGAGCCGCCGGCCGTGAGACCGCCCACGAGTGTCGAGGTCGCGGTCGCCACGTCCTCGCTGTCGCGGCGGCGGCGTTCCAGCACGGCGGTCTGGTAGGACTCGAGCGTCGCGAACTCGCTGCGCAGCTGGTCCATCAGCTGCTTGGACTTCACGTGCTCGACCAGTTCGCGCTGCGGTTCGTAGTCGTGCTCGCGGCGCCGTTCGATCGTCTCCTCGGCAGCGTTCACCCGTTGCGCGATCAGGCGGTCGATGGTGGCGCGCATGGCGCGCACTGGCGCCGACCCGGACGCGTCGATGGACTGGCCGAGCGACGGCTGCAGGCGCTGGAGCTCGGCGCGGGCCGTGACGAAGGGCTGCAGGAATTCGTCGCGCCCGCTGAGGATGAAGCCCCGTTGACCCGTCTCGAGGTCGACCAGCGCGCCGAGCGTGCGCTCGAGCAGCAGCAGCGTGGTGGATTCGTGCTGGCGCAGGGCGTCGAGCTCGGCCATGTCGCGCACGCCGCGGTACCCGGCATACGCCGTGACGGCGTAGGCCACCGCAGCCATCGCAAAGAGGCTGAAGGCCAGTGCGGAAAAGCGGAATCGACGGGCGACCCGCGCGAGGTAGCTGTTCGTTGCCAAACCCGGTCACCTCCCTGGCAACGCTGTCGGTTGACGGGCCTTTGCCGTACACGCACGCCAAAGGCTCTGTCACGAACTTTTACGGAGGTCGCGGAACCTGTCAATCCCGGGGAAATCGGGGATGGGACCCCGTCAGTCGGCCCGCCACTCCCGCAGTTCCTCCACCAGCACCGGGTGGTTGTCCATCTCGGCGCGGCGGATCAGCGCGAACACGTTGTGTTCGGTGACCCGCTCGTGGCCGATGCCCTTCAGCAGCAGGCGGTAGATGTCCTCGATCTCCTGGGCGTGTTCGGCGTTCGTGTTCATGCGCGCTTCCTCCGGGTGGGTCAGTCGAGCAGGGTGGCCGACAGCGTGATGTTGGGGACCGAGGCCAGGGCCTTGGACAGCGGGCAGTTCTGCTTGGCACCGGTGGCCAGCTGCTGGAACTGTGCCTCGTCGAGGCCCGGCACCTTGGCCGACAGCGTGAGGGCGATGCGGTCGATCAGGAAGCCGTCGCCCTGCTGGGCGAGGCGCACGCTGGCCCGCGTGTCCACCGTGACGGTGGCGAAACCGGCCTTTTCGCAGGCGAACGAAAACGCCATCGTGAAGCAGGCGGCGTGGGCGGCGCCCAGCAGTTCCTCCGGGTTCGAGCCGCTGCGGTCGTCGCCGAAGCGGCTGCCGAAGCCATAGGGATAGGCCTTCAGCGCCGCGGTTTCGGTGCTGATCTGGCCTTGCCCCTTCTTGCCAGGGCCCTCCCAGTGGACGGTGGCGGTCTTTTCGGTCATGGGCAACTCCTTGGGCGGTGGGGATCACTTGGGCCGCGGGTCCGCGAGCTGCGCACCCGGATCGGAAAGCTGATGTTCGCGCAATTCGCGCACCGCGAGGGCGACAGCCCTGGCGGCGTTGTGCACTTCCGCGAGGAAGGCGGTGTCCTGGTCGAGCGATTCGTGGCTCGTGGCGTAGGGCTCGTAGTAGCCCACGTAGCGGTCGAGGCGGGCCTTGTCGCCCGCGTCCACGAGGCCCATCCAGTCGAGCCAGTCGGTGAGGTTGCGCCGGTGGCCCTCGACGCCGGCCACGTCGCCATGCACCACCACGCCGTAGACCCGGCCGGCGAGGTGTTTCGGGTAGCCCCAGCCGGCCAGTTCGAGCTGCTTGGCCTCCTCGGGTTTTTTCCCGTGGGTGGTGGTGGGGTCGGGGTTGCCGCCGTCGGCGCAGACGAGGCGGTCGATCATCTGCTTCAGCTGCCCCGGCGACTGGTACCAGTACGTGGGCGCCAGCAGGATCACGCCATGCGCGGCCACCCAGCGCTCGTAGATCTCGGCCATCCAGTCGTCCGCCTGGCCCAGCGCGTGGTTGGGGTAGCAGCTGCAGGGCCAGTGGCACAGCGGCATGGCCGTCGAGACACAGCCTTTGCAAGGGTGGATCTGGCGGTCGAACTCGGACGTGACACGGCTCAGGTCGAGGAGGTCGGTCTCGATGCCGTCGGCCGCCAGCGTCTCGCGCACCGCCTGGGTCAGCCGCCAGGTCTTGGAGATTTCGCCGGGGCAGGTGCCGTCGTTGCGGGCGCTGCCGTTGACCAGCAGCACGCGGGATGGCGTCGCGGGGTCGTGCCAGCGGGCCTGGGCGGCGCGCAGGCGGTCGCGGGTCTCGAGCCACTCCACGGACAAATCGTACGAAGGGTCCGCGAACTCCGGGCCGGCCTTGCGGGTGTGAGGGGCCTTGCGGCCCTCCCGGTAGGCGTCCCACGCGATGGCCTCCAGCCGGGCGATGGCCTCGCGTTCGGGGTCGAAGGCCGGATCGGCGAACCGGCGGCGATAGCGCTCGCCGAAGGCCTCGCGGGTCAGCGGATCGGGGGCCTGGCCAGTTCGGACGGAGGTCATGCCGCCAGTATGGGCAGGCGGGCCCGGCACTGCCGTCGGACGGGCGCGTGCCCGGTTCCGCGGCGTGTCCTACACGGACTCAGCCCACGCGCGTGCAGTTGCGCCCGTCGCGCTTGGCCTGGTACAGCGCGTCGTCCGCGCGCTTGAGCAGGTCCTCGGTCGACTCGCCGGAGCGGTACTGGGCGAGGCCGCACGAGAAGTGCACCTCGAGCCCGGGCGAGATCTCGTCCCAGCCCTGTGCGGCCAGCGCGGCGCGGAAGCGCTCGATGGGAATGTGGGCGTCGGCCACGGTCGTGCCGGTCAGCACGGCGAGGAATTCCTCGCCGCCGTAGCGGCCGAACCGGTCGGTGTTGCGGGCCAGCTGCTGCACGGTGGTGGCCAGGCGCTTGAGCGTGCGGTCGCCGGCCGGGTGGCCCAGCGTGTCGTTGATGGCCTTGAAGTGGTCCAGGTCCAGCAGGGCCACGACGAGGGGCTTGCCGGTGCGGTCGCTGCGGCGCTGCTCGTCGGCGAGCACGGTCATGAGCGTGCGGCGGTTGATGAGGCCGGTGAGCTCGTCGTGTTGCGCCAGGTGCTGCACCTTGCGGGTGAGCGCTGCCAGCTCGCGGCTGCGCTTCTTCAGCAGCGCCGTCATCGCGCCGTTGAACGAGCCGATCCAGATGCACTGCCACAGCGTCAGCGAGATGAAGGCCCACGACACCACCTGCTCGGCGATGTTGGCGTCCGGGATGCGCATGGGTCCCGGCACGCCCCACAGCACGATGCCCGCGCCCAGGCAGACGGTCACGCACGCGGTCACGGCCTGGCGCAGCGCCACGCGCATCGCGAGCGACGTGAAGACGATGAACAGCACGAGCAGGAAGACGAAACTCAGCTGCGGCATCAGCAGCATGCCCACCAGCTGCAGCACCTGGTGCGTCAGCGACAGGGTCATCGGCAGGTGGGGATCCTTGAATCCGAGCGACCAGCCGTTCTGGAACACCACGGTCCAGAAGGTCCCGATCATCAGCCCCATCAGCGTGTACGCCGCGACGGGCACCCAGTGCACCGTGCCGAGGAACGCGAAGAGGCCCAGCATCGCCCCGTCGATCAGGTAGCTGTACGAGATGATGCGCACGTTGCGCAGCGCGTGTTTCGTGAACGTGGCCTGGCGCGTGGCCACGTCCTGGCGGTCACCCGGCGCGGTGGCAGTTGCGGCCTGCATCCTTGGCTCCATAGAGGCCGCGGTCCGCGCGGCTCAGCAGTTGTTCGACGGATTCCCCGGCCTGGTGGACGGCCATGCCGGCGGAGAAGCTGACCGACAGGCCCGGGGCGAGCGCGGCCCAGTCGGCCGCGGACACACCATCCCGCAGCCGGTCGAGCGCGCGGGCGGCCTCGGCGGCGCCGGTGTCGGGCAGGATCAGCAGGAACTCCTCGCCGCCGTGGCGGCCGAAGCGGTCGGTGGCGCGCTGGTGGGCCTGCACGGCCTCGGCGAACGTCTGCAGCGTGCGGTCGCCGGTCAGGTGGCCGTGCTGGTCGTTGACGGCCTTGAAGTGGTCGATGTCGAGCAGCGCGACGGTGAGTGGGGTGTCGTCGCGTTCGGCGCGCTCGATCTCCTCGTCCAGCACGCGCAGGATGCTGCGGCGGTTGAGCAGCCCCGTGAGTTCGTCGTAGTTCGCGAGGCGTTCGATCTGCGCGAGCGTGGCGGCCATCTGCTCACCGCGCTGGCGCAGCAGCTGGTTGTGCCCGCTGTTGATGATGCTCAGCAGCACACACCGCGCGAGCGTGGTCGTGAAGCAGGCCCACGCCGTGAACTGTTCCGCCGCGGTGCTCGACGGGATCTGCAGCGAACGGCTGCCGGTCAGCGTGGCCGCGCCGATCACGGCGCTGACGATGAACCATGCGAGCGTCGCCTGCGACCGCGGCATGCGGTACGTGGCGCTGAGGAAGATCGTGAACAGGATCAGCACGTACAGGAACGTCATCACCGGGAAGACCGCGATGCCGAGCCCGCAGATCACCATGCCCGCGACGGACTGGGCGGCCGACATGCTGGGGTCCGACCACCGCTGGGAGTACCCGCTCGAGATGAGCGAGCAGGCGATCGCGCAGACGATCCAGCCGGGCACAGCGTAGAGCAGCGCCGCGCTCCAGTGCACGGTGCCGGTGAGCGCGAAGAGGGCGAGGCACACGCCGTTGATGGCGTAGCTGGTGGCGATGACCTTGGACTCGCGGATCCACAGCACGCGCCGGCGCTGCGCACGTTCGGCGGACTCGCGGGCCGCGGCCTCGTCGGCCTCGGAAGGCGCCGGCGGTTCGGCCGGCAGCCGGTCCGGCGCCAGGCCGGGCAGGGCGATGACCTGCGCGCTTCGGGGTTTGGTGGTCATGCGGCCTCTCCGGGTTCGGGGGCCGATTCGTTCCATTCCATGTCGCCGCACACCACGCGCAGCTCGCGCCGGCCGTTGTCCTGGTGGTGGAAGGCGTACGAGACCGTCACGCACACGAGCTTGCCGTGCAGCGTGCGGTAGGGCCGCGTGGTCTGCACCTTGCCGATCGCCTCGGTGGCGCGGCGGAAGTACGGTCGGCGCGCCCAGCAGGCGCCGTCGCTGCGGGCGAGCGGTTCGAAGCCGGGACGGGGCGAGGCGCCATGGCCGGGCGGGTGCAGGTGCGTGCCGATCTGGTAGCCGTCGGCGTCGAGCACGTAGGCGATGTCGGCGCCGGTGAGCGCGAGGAAGTCCCGGCACGCGTCCTCGGCCGACACACCCGCGCTCATCAGCACGCCGGCATTGCCGATCGCGTGCTGGTACGGGGCGAGCTTGATGCGGTGTTCGTGGCGCTGGCGCTCGCGGCGTTCGCCGAGGCCCGGGTACAGGCCCGAGATGGTCTGCGGCGCGTGGCCGTTCGGCACGAGCGCGGGCTGCGGGCGGCCGAAGTAGTAGCCCTGCACCATGTCCGCGTCGGACTCCATCGCGATGTAGGCCTCGTCGAGCGTCTCGACCCCCTCCATCAGCACCATCGCGCCGCATTCGTGCAGCAGCGAGGCCATCTGCGAGACCACGCGCTGCGTGCGCCGGTCCTGGGCCGCGCGGGCGATCAGGTTGCGGTCGAGCTTCACGATGTCGGGCTGCATGCGCCAGACGCGGTCGAAGTTGGACTGGCCCGCGCCGAAGTCGTCGATCGCGATCAGGCAGCCGTGGCGGCGCGCGGCCGCCATCGCGGCTTCCATCGCGGGCAGGTCGGAGATGTCGGTCTCGAGCACCTCGAGCACCATGCGGTCGCCGGGCACGCCCACGCGTTCGGACACGCCGCGCAGGTAGGCCTCGCCGCCGTCGGCCCGGCGGGCCAGGCGCTGGAACACCTCGGGGTGGATGTTGAGGAACACCCATTGCGACTGCGGTCCCTGGGTGACGAAGTTGCGCAGGTGGACCAGGCGGCTGACGCTGTCGCAGTCGGCCAGTTCGTCGGCGGAGCGGCAGGACCGGAACACCTCGGGGGGCGGCACGAACTGCCCGTCCGGACCGGTCGCGCGCAGCAGCGCCTCGTGGCCCACGACCCGGCCGTGCGACAGGCTGTAGATGGGTTGGAAATGGCTCGACAACGTCCACGGCTCCAGGCGTCCCACGGTACGTCCGTCGGCCTGGTCCAGGTGGGATAGCAGGTGTGAGAGACGGCTCGTCTCGGAAAGCATGTCGTCGGTCCCCAGATGTTCTTCTGACGCCGGCCGGAGTGCGGCCTGATGTTGCCTGTACGGTGGTTATCGGCCGAAGCGGCCGTGGCTTGAGGGCCCGCGGCGCGTGATGGGGTTCACAGATCTTTACCCCTGCGCCACCGGTGATTCACCGCCCGGCGGGACCATCTCGTCATGGGCAACGAGCCCGATGACAGGAGACCGACATGGAACGAATGACGACCCGGAACCGCGGCCTGAAGGCCCTGCTGGCGGGGGTGGTGGTGGCGGTGCTGGGCACCGTGGCGATCACGGGCTGGGCCGAACCCGGCCCGGGCCCGGGGCACCGTGGCCCGCCTTCGATGGGGGCGCCCAGCATGCTGCTGATGGCCCCGCCCGAGCGCATCGACCGCATGGTGGACCGTTTGCTCGACGGCCTGGACGCCACCGACGCCCAGCGCACGCAGATCCGCCAGATCGCCCAGGCGGCGGCGAAGGACGTGAAGGCGCAGATGGAGGCCGGCAAGGGCCTGCGCGAGAAGGGCCGTGAATTGTTCACGGCAACCACCATCGACGAGGCCGCCGTGGAGGCGCTGCGCCAGCAGCAGGTTCAGGCGCACGACGCCGTCAGCCGCCGGATGACGCAGGCGCTGGTCGACGCCGCCAAGGTGCTGAACCCGAAGCAGCGCGCCACGCTGGCCGCCCGGATGGAAAAGCGCCACCGTCCGCCGATGCGGCATGACCGCGAGCAAAGCGCCGTGTCCTCGACGTTTCCGCTGACCTGAATTGTGTTCTGATTGACACACGGACCACACGACGTCCGCCCCGGGGTTCCGGCCCCGGGGCTTTTGTCATTTGATACCGCCATGACCATCCGCCTCCTCCTGATCGACGACGACGCCCGACTCTCCGCCATGGTGGCCGACTACCTGCGCAACTCGGGCTACGAGGTCACCGTGGCCGGGTCGCTCGCCGAAGGACGCGAGCAGCTCGCCGCGGCCGCCCCCGACGGCCTGGTGCTCGACCTGATGCTGCCGGACGGCGACGGGCTCGACCTGTGCCGAGAACTGCGCGCGAACCCGCGCACCCGCCAGCTGCCGCTGCTGATGCTGACCGCCCGCGGCGAACCCATGGACCGAATCGTGGGCCTCGAGATGGGCGCCGACGACTACCTGCCCAAGCCGTTCGAGCCGCGCGAGCTGCTCGCCCGCGTGAAGGCCCTGCTGCGCCGCGCCTCGCCCACGCCCTCGGGCGACGAGGTGCTGCGGTTCGGTCGCCTCGAGATCGACCTCGGCGAACGCGCCGCGCGTCTCGACGGCAAGGTCTGCGACCTCACCAGCCACCAGTTCGACCTGCTCGTGGTGATGGCGCAGAGCCCGGGCCGCGTGCTGTCGCGCGACCAGATCATGGACCTGCTCAAAGGCCACCCGATGGAAGCGTTCGACCGCTCCATCGACGTCCACATCTCGCGCATCCGCGCGGTCATCGAGGACGATCCGAAGAACCCGCGCCGCGTGTTGACGGTGCGGGGTGCCGGCTACGTGTTCGCGAAGAAGCAAGACGCCGAGAACGGGCCGTGATCGACCGCATGCACACCCTCACGCTGCGGATCTACCTGACCGTGGTGGCGGTGCTGCTGCTGTTCGCCTTCAGCTCCGGCTGGCTGTTCCAGCGGCACATCGAGGAAGAGCGGGTGCAGGCGAACTCGATGCTGGCCGAGCGCGTCGCGGCCTGGGCCGACCTGATCCAGCGTTCGCTGCCCGGCACCGAGGAGCCCGTGGAGCAGCAGGCCGCCGCGCTGCATGCGTGGTCGCACCGCCTGCGCCTGCCGCTGGCGCTCGACGACGTGAAGGGCCAACGCATCGCCGCGTCCGACAGCTTCCTGCGCCGCCAGGCCGAGGGCACGGCCCACGGCATGGCCATGCGGCTGGAAGACGGCCGCACGCTGTGGGTGATGCGCCCGGGCAACCGCCCGGTGGGCCCGCCGCCGCGCGGGTTGCCGCCGCCACCGCGCGAAGGCGCCGACGACGACCGCGGCCCGGTCGACTGGCCCTGGGGCGAGACGGTGCTGCGCCGCAGCGTGAGCCTCGTCGTGGTGCTGGTGCTGCTGTTCTTCGCGGTGGCCGCCGGGGCCTGGCCCGCGGTGCGCCGGCTCACGCGGCGGCTCAAGGCACTGCAGCACGGTGTCGAGAACTTCGGCGCGGGCAACCTGGGCCAGCGCGTGGAGGTGTCCGGCCGGGACGAGGTGGCGGCCGTGGCCGCCAGCTTCAACCAGGCCGCGGGGCGCATCGAGGCGCTCGTGCAGTCCCACCGCTCGCTGCTGGCGAACGCCAGCCACGAGCTGCGCTCGCCCCTCGCCCGCATGAAGATGGCCGTGTCGATGCTCGACGAAGCGCCCCCCGTCCAGCGCGAACGCCTCAAGCGCGAGATCGACACGAACGTGGCCGAGCTCGACGCGCTCGTCGAGGAGGTGCTGCTCGCCAGCCGCCTCGACGCCGCGCCGCAGATGGGGCTGCGCGAGCCGGTGGAACTGCTGGCGCTGGCCGCCGAGGAGGCCGCCCGTGTCGACGCGCAGGCGGGTGGTGAACCCGCGTCGGTGTTCGGCGACGAGCGCCTGCTGCGCCGCGCGCTGCGCAACCTGCTCGAGAACGCGCGGCGCTATGGCGGCGGCGACGTGGGTGTCACCGTCTCGGCGCGCGACGGCACCGCCGTCGTGCAGGTGAACGACCGCGGCCCGGGCGTGCCAGCCGACCAGCGCACCCGCATCTTCGAGCCGTTCTACCGCCTGCCCGGCCACGCCGAACAGGCGGGCGGGGTGGGGCTGGGGTTGAGCCTCGTCAAGCAGATCGCCGAGGGGCACGGGGGCACGGTGCGGTGCCTGCCGCGGGAGGGGGGCGGGTGCACGTTCGAACTGGTGTTTCCGACGGCATGAGGCCGGATCACGGCTTCGGACCCGTCTGGCGCTTGAGTTCGTAGGCGTGGTGAAGGTGCTGCCGCAGGATCGGCAGCGTCTTGACGATCCAGGCCTTGATGTCCGCGTCCTTCGTGTCCGCCTCGGCCTTCTCGAACAGCATCACGGTGGACTCGTGCGCCTTGACGCCGTAGTCGTCGGCGTATTGCGTGTCGAAGTTGCGGCCCTCGATGCGGCCGAGCAGCTTGATCTTGGCCTGCTGCATCGTCGAGGGCTCGGCCGGAATCTCCACCCCCTTCGCGGCGGCGAGCTTCGCCAGCGCCTGGCCCGCTCGCGTGTGGTCGTCGACCATCTGCTTCGCGAAGGCCTTGACTTCCGCGGTCTGGGCCTGCTGCAGCGCCAGGCGGCTGGTCTCGATCTCGGCGTGTCCCTGTTCGGCGGCCTGCTTGAGGAACGAGGCGTCGCCCTTGTCGATCAGCGGGGCGCCCTGGGCCCGGGCGACCGGCAGGGCGAGGGTGAGCAGCAGGGTGAGGGCGGCGGTGCGGCAGGGGCGGTTCATGGGAGCCTCGTGGGTAGGGCGTCGCAAGCATGGGGCAATTGGCAGTCCCGCCGCCGTTGCCCGACCGCGAGCGTCTTGCCCCGCGTGGGGCGAACCGCTCCCGTGTTCAGCGGAATCCAAGCCGGTCATCGCGCCGTGGCGTTCCGGGGCGCACCAGACCATGCCCGCTGGTGGGTGGCCGGGATGTCGAAAAGGCTCAGGGACGAGCGCCGGGAACGTGGGGGCCGGGCCAAACACGCCGAACGCCATCGTCGACCACGATCTCGCCGTCCTCTTTGGTGAAGGGCGGCAGCTTGCCGACGGGCAACAATTCGAGCACGGCTTCGGACGGGCGACACAGCTTCGTGCCCAGTGGCGTCACCACCAGCGGTCGATTCATCAGCACGGGGTGCTGGCCGATGAATTCCAGGAGCCGGTCATCCGAGCACTTCGGGTTGGCAAGGTCCAGGTCTGCGAAGGGCGTTCCCTTCTCGCGCAACACTTGGCGAACCGACAAACCGGCGTCCTTCAACAGCCGCAGCAGCGCGCCGCGGTTGGGCGGGGTGCTGAGGTACTCGACCACGACCGGTTCGATGCCGGCGTGCCGGATCAAACCGAGCACGTTGCGAGAGGTCCCGCAGGCCGGGTTGTGGAAGATCGTGATGTTGCTCACCGGTCAGCCTTTCCGGATGCCACGCTCGTACCAGCCCTGCGAACGGTTCACCACCGCGACGACTGCAAGCATGACGGGCACTTCGATCAGAACGCCAACCACCGTCGCCAGCGCCGCACCGGACTTGAAACCGAACAGGCTGATGGCCGCTGCGACTGCCAGTTCGAAGAAGTTGCTGGCGCCGATGAGGGCCGACGGGCCTGCAACACAGTGCTGCACCCCCATCTTCCGATTCAACCAATAGGCCAGCCCGGAGTTGAACACGACCTGGATGAGAATGGGCACTGCCAGCAGGGCGATCACGAGCGGCTGCTCGAGGATGGCCTGGCCCTGGAAAGCGAAAAGCAACACCAGGGTCGTGAGCAACGCGACGATGGACAGCGGCCCCAACTTCGCAGCGACCGCCTGGAAGTGGGCGGGCCCACGTTCGAGCAGGCGCTTGCGCCATGCCTGCGCGATGATCACCGGCACCACGATGTACAGGCCGACCGAGGTCAGCAGGGTGTCCCACGGCACGGTGATCGACGACAGGCCCAGCAGCAGGGCCACGATGGGTGCGAACGCAACCACCATGATGGCATCGTTCAACGCGACCTGCGACAGGGTGAAGTAGGGATCGCCCTTGCAGAGCTGGCTCCAGACAAACACCATCGCGGTACACGGCGCGGCCGCCAGCAGGATCAGTCCCGCGACGTAGCTGTCGAGCTGGTCCGCGGGCAACCATGCCGCGAAAACGTTGCGGATGAAGATCCAGCCCAGCAAGGCCATCGAGAACGGCTTGACCGCCCAATTGATGAACAGGGTGACTCCGATGCCTCGGGCATGGGCCTTGACCTGGCCGAGTGCCGCGAAGTCGATCTTCAGCAACATCGGGATGATCATCACCCAGATCAGCACGCCAACCGGGATGTTCACGCGGGCGACCTCCAATGCGCCCACGGCGCGGAAGAACCCAGGCGCGAGCTGGCCGAGGGCAATGCCCGCAACGATGCACAGTGCCACCCAGACCGTGAGGTAGCGTTCGAAGAAGCCGATGGGCGGCTTGGCCGCACCTTGTGCGGCAATCGTTCGTTCGAGTTGTGAGGCCGTCATGTCGGCTTTTCAGAATGTCGTCGAGTGCCCATTGAATTCAGCAGGGCCTCCGCAAGGATGGATCGCGCGGTGTTGCCCGTGCAGATGGACAGGACCTTGTGCGGTTCATCGCTCCCGGGGCTTCCTCAGCAGCAGGACTTGCCCGGTGCAGAGGTGACCGGAATCGAGATGGGCACGCCGCGTGTCGAACGAGGCGCACAGCACGCCGTCGAAGGAGAAGCGGAATCGGACCGCGTCTCGCCGTACACGGGGACGTTTCCCAGCGTGTTGAACTGCTCCCAGGCAATGCCCTGGGGATCCACCAGCCAGTGCTTCTCGCTGCGGGAATAGCAGCACGAGGTCTCGCCTTGATCGTGCAGCGCCATGCCCGCGGCTTCTGCGCGCGTTCTCAGTTCCGCGAGTTCGTCAGCGCTGTCGGTCTGGAAACCCAGGTGATCGACTCCGATCTGGTCGCCGCGCGTCGAGATCGCGAAGTTGACACGAGGGTCTTCCAGCATCCACTTCGCATAGTCGACCTCGACGCGCGAAGGCTCGGCGGCGAAGAGCCGCGAGTAGAACGCAATGCTCTTGTCCAGATCGTCGACGTGAACATGCACATGGAAACGCTTCATGATCGGCTCCTGATCAGCAGTTGCAGGACGAGGCCGCGGCGGGAAGGCAGGCTTCGCCCGCGCAGCAGTTTTCGGTGAGGTAGCTGAGCAACGCGCTCATGTGATCGAACGATGCCCGGTAGACCAGGCTGCGACCTTGCCGCTCTTGCGTCACCAGCCCGGCATTCATCAGTTCCTTGAGGTGGAAGGAGAGCGTTGCCGGCGGAATGCCGGCGCCTTCGGACATCACGCCTGGTGTCATGCCTCCGGCCCCGGCGACCACAAGGGCGCGGAAGACTTTCAGGCGATGCGGTTGCGCCAGCGCGGCGAGGGAACGGACAACAGCAGCTTCTTCCATGATTCCATCATACTGGAAGGATGGAGTTATGTGCAAGGCCGATGCCTCTCGCCTGCGTCACCTCCTCGTCTTGCTCGACTTGTCCTTGGCCCAGGGAGATGGGTGGTGCGTTCTCTCCCGCGCTCGCCAGGAAGGCTACAGCGGCCTCATTCTTCTTCTGACGAACCTGGACCTTCCCGAATACCGCGGCCTCGCTGAACGACGTGGCGCCGACGGCTTCTACGTGAAGTCCAGCGAGCTGGACGCCGCGATGTCACGCCTCGTCGGCGAAGCAGGCTGACGCGCCCGGCTCGACGCAGTGGCTCAATCGGCTGCCCGCTGCCGCACCACCCACTGCAGGAACGCCCCCAGCCCCAGCGCGGCCACCGCGAGCCCCGCAGTGGCTGCGGCCCAGAAGCCGCGCGCGCCGAGCAGCGAGGGTGGGGTGGCTCCGAACGTGTCGAAGGCCAGCACGTAGCCCCCGCCGAGTCCCACGCCCCAGATCGCGAACGCGTAGATCAGCAGCGGCACGGTGGTGACGCGGTGGGCGCGCAGCACGAACGAGGTCAGGGCCTGGCCCGCGTCGGCAATGTGGAACACCGCGACCCAGGCGAGCAGCGGCAGCGCCGCGGCGATGATGGCCGTGTCGCCCGTGTAGAGGCCCAGCACGCCCTCGCGGGCGAAGTACACGCAGCAGCCGAGCAGCGCCGCGACCAGCAGCGCGATCTGCAGGCCGTGCCAGCCGAGGCGGCGCGCGTCGGGCATGTCCGCGGCGCCGATGCGCTGCGCGACGAGCGTGGCCGTGGCGTTGCCGAGCGACAGCGGCACCATGAACAGCATCGCGATCAGGTTCGCGGCGAGCTGGTGGCCGGCGACGGCCGTGGTGCCCATGCGGGCGATGAAGAAGGCCATGAACGTGAAGCCGGTGACCTCGATCAGGACCGACAGGCCCATCGGCACGCCCAGGCGCACGAGGGCCTTCTGGCTCTCCTTGTCGGGCCGGGCGATGCCGCCGTCGTGCAGGCCGAACGGTGCGTAGAACGGGTCGCGGTGGATCACCCACCATGCGATGGCGAGCTGGCCCCACATCACGATGGCGGTGGCGATGCCGCAGCCCACCGCGCCGAACGGTTCCAGTCCGAGACCGCCGAACACCAGCCAGGCGCTGAGCGGCACCTTCATCGCGAGGCCACCCAGCTGCACGGCCATCACGACCTTCGGGCGCGAGACCGACGTGTTGAAACCCCGGAACGCGGTGAACAGCAGCGCTGGCGGCAGCGCGAACGCGAGCGCGGCCAGGTACCCGCGCACCTTCTCGCCCACCTCGGGCGAGGCGCGCGACAGCGCGAGGAACGGCTGGGGGAACAGCATCACGGCACAGCCCACGACCGACAGCGCGAGCGCGAGCCAGCCGGCCTGGTGCAGCTGCCGGCCCGCGTCGCGCAGCTGCTTCGCCCCGAACAGCTGGCCGGCGATGGGGCCGATGGCGAGCACGACGCCCATCAAGCCGATGAACACGGTGATGTACGCCGCGCCGCCGATGGCGAGCGCCGCGAGGTCGGTGGCGGAGGCTCGGGCGACGAGCACGGTGTCGACCGTGCCGAAGGCGAGCACGGCGAGCTGGCCCACGAGCACGGGCCACGCGAGCGGGAGGATGCGGCCCGCGCTGTGCCGCAGGCTCGGGGTCACGCCGGGTTCTCTGGCGAGGGGGCCGCGGGCTCGGACGCGGGCTTGGGATCCTCGAGCGCGCGTTCGGCGTAGCGGTTGAAGCGCCAGGCCGTGCCTTCCATCGTGATGCGCCGCCACGTGGCGCGCTTCTCGCCCGGGGTCATCACGGGCCAGTGCTGCACCTCGTCGAAGGTGCGGCCACAGCCCTTGCAGAGGTCGTCGCCCTGGCTCGTGGAGCAGATGGCGATGCACGGTGCGTCGGGCATCGTGGCGTACCAGGCGAGCCACGCGTCGCGGGCGCGCGGGGGCATGGTGTCCTCGTCGCACTCGTTCTCGTGGAAGTACACCATCAGCGCGTACACCTCGGCGAGCGCGAGCACCTCGCGGCAGGCGGTGATGCCGTCGGGCGAAGGCTCCCGCTCGCGCCACCAGTTGATGGCGGCCTCGATGTCGGTGATGTGGATGCCGGCCATGGGCGGTCCCGCCACGCTCACTCCTGCGCGGCCACGAGGGCGGCCAGGGCCGCCTCGACCGCGGCGCGGTCGGCCACGAGCTGCACCGGCGCCTCGGCCAGCGCGGCGCTGCCTTCGGTCTTCAGGCGCTTGACCCACGCGCCCGCGGCCTTGCCTTCGGCGAGGCCGTCGCTCTGCAGCAGTTCGGTGCCATCGGTGCCGGTCAGCTTGAAGAAGAAGCGGCCGTCGGCCTCGCGGTACTGCTTGAACTCGGGCAGGCGCGCGGCGGCGGCCTTCGCGGCCTTGGCGCCGGACGTGGCCACGGCCACCATCGGGCGCAGGCCCACGGCGTGCCGCAGCTCCGCGAGCAGCGGCTTCGCAGTGGCGCGGGCCTTGCGGGCGCCTTCCTGAAGCACCTCTTCCACCCGCTCGGGGTGGGCGATCAGGTCGGCGTACGTGCCGCGCAGCGGGCCGATGTGCGATTCGATCAGCTCGACGGTGCGCTGCTTGGCGTCGCCCCAGCCGAGGCCGCCCTTCAGGTCGGCGCGGAAGGCCTCGCGTTGCGCGGGCGTGGCGAAGGCGTCGTGGATGGTCACGAGGCTCGTGCTCTCGGGGTCTTTCGGCTCGCCGGGCAGGCGGGAGTCGGTGACGATGCGCGCGACCGCGTCCTTCAGGCCCTTCGCGCCGCCCTCGAACAGCGGCACGGTGTTGTCGTAGCTCTTCGACATCTTGCGGCCGTCGAGGCCCGGCAGCGTGGCCACGTCCTCCTCGACCTCGGCCTGCGGCAGCACGAACAGCTCGCGGCCCTGGCCGTAGAGGTGGTTGAAGCGCTGGGCCACGTCGCGGGCCATCTCGATGTGCTGGACCTGGTCCTTGCCGACCGGCACGCGGTGGGCGTTGAACAGGAGGATGTCGGCCGCCATCAGGATCGGGTAACTGTAGAGGCCCATCGAGATGTTGGCGTCGATGTCCTCGCCCGCGGCCACGTTCGCGTCGGCGGCGGCCTTGTAGGCGTGCGCGCGGTTCATCTGGCCCTTCGCGGTGACGCACGTCAGCAGCCAGGTGAGTTCGGGGATCTCGGGGATGTCGCTCTGCCGGTAGAAGACCACGCGGTTCGTGTCGAGGCCCGAGGCCAGGAAGGTGGCGGCGATCTCGAGCGTGGAGCGCGCGACACGCTCCGGGTCGTCGCACTTGATCAGCGCGTGGTAGTTCGCCATGAAGAAGAAGCTCTCGACCCCGGGCGCGCGGCTGGCCAGGATCGCCGGGCGGATGGCGCCCACGTAGTTGCCCAGGTGCGGGGTGCCGGTGGTGGTGATGCCGGTGAGGACGCGTTGAGTCATGGCGAAAGGGTGTTGGCGAACGGCGGAGCAGGGGAGTCGGGCATTGTAAGGACCGGCCCGCTACACTGCCCGCCGATGAAGCGCATCGTGATCCTGATTTCCGGCCGTGGTTCGAACATGGAGGCCATCGTCGAGGCCTGCGCCGCCGAAGGGTGGCCCGCCGAGGTGGCCGGTGTGATCTCGAACCGGCCCGATGCGGCCGGGCTGGCCTGGGCGCAGGCGCGCGGCGTGGCCACGCAGGCGATCGACCACAAGGCCTTCGACGGCCGGGAGTCCTTCGATGCGGCGCTGGGCGATGCCATCGAGGCGCTGTCGCCCGACGTGGTGGTGCTGGCCGGCTTCATGCGCATCCTGACGGACGGTTTCGTGAACCGCTTCGCGGGCCGCCTGGTCAACGTGCACCCGTCGCTGCTGCCGGCCTTCACCGGGCTGCACACGCACCGCCGTGCCATCGAGGCCGGCTGCAAGGCGGCGGGGGCGACGGTGCACTTCGTGACGGCGGAGCTGGACCATGGGCCCATCATTGCCCAGGCGGTGGTGCCGGTCCTGGCCGGGGACACCGAAGCCACGCTCTCGGCGCGTGTACTGGAGCGCGAGCACCTGATGTACCCGCGCGCGGTGCGCTGGATCGTCGAAGACGCGCTGCGGGTGGACCCGAACGGCGTGGTGACCCACACCGGCGGGGTGTCTCAGCTCTTCTGACCCACCGGCTCGAAGCGCAGGCGCTCGACCCCGTCGATGGTCACGCGCTCGAAGAACATCGCGTGCGGCCGCACCCACAGGCCCGAGGCGTTGTAGAGCGGGCGGTACACCACCAGCGGCTCCAGCGTCTCGCTGTGGCGCGCGGCGCCCAGCACCTCGTATTCACCGCCCTTGTAGTGGCGGTATCGGCCCGTCGGCGTCGGGGGCAGGGGGGGAAGATCGGCATCGCTCATGGCGACCAAGGATAATCGCTCCCATGCACCCGAATGCCCTGCTTGAACTTTCCACCGATCTGCTGCACCAGGTGCTCCAGTTCCAGGCCCCCGCCGACCGCGTGGTGTCCGACTTCTTCCGCACCCACCGCGAGCTCGGTTCCCGCGAGCGGCACACGCTCGCCGAGACCACCTACGGCGTCCTGCGCCAGCGCCTGCTCTTCCAGCACCTGGCCCAGTCGGGCAAGGGCGAGATGGAGCGGCGCCTGGCCCTGCTCGGCTGGCAGGGCAACGATGGTTTCCTGAAGGCGGCGATGTCCGAGCAGGAGCAGCAGTGGCTGGAGAAGGTGCGCCAGGTCGACACCGCCGCACTGCCCGAGCGCCTGCGCCACAACCTGCCCGACTGGCTGGCCGAGCCGCTGCAGGCCGCCCTCGGCGAGGAGTTCTGGCCCCTCGTCGACGCGCTGAACAGTTCCGCCCCGCTCGACCTGCGCGTCAACACGTTCAAGGCGAAGCGCGAGGAGGTGCAGGCGGCGCTGAAGGCCGGCGGCATCGAGTCCGAGGTCACGCCGCATTCGCCGTGGGGCCTGCGCGTGCAGGGCAAGCCGGCGCTGAACAAGGCCGACACGTTCACGAAGGGCGAGGTCGAGGTGCAGGACGAAGGCAGCCAGCTGCTCGCGCTGCTGACCGACGCCAAGCGCGGCGAGATGGTGGTGGACTTCTGCGCGGGCGCGGGCGGCAAGACGCTGGCGCTCGGCGCCTCGATGCGCAACACCGGCCGCCTCTACGCCTTCGACACCTCCGGGCACCGCCTGGCGGCCCTGAAGCCGCGGCTGGCCCGCAGCGGGCTGTCGAACGTCTACCCGATCCAGATCGCCCACGAGCGCGACGACCGCATCAAGCGCCTGGCCGGCAAGATCGACCGGGTGCTGGTCGACGCCCCGTGTTCCGGCCTCGGCACCCTGCGGCGCAACCCCGACATGAAGTGGCGCCAGTCGCCCCAGTCGGTGGCCGAACTGCAGGCCAAGCAGGAAGCCATCCTCGCCAGCGCCGCCCGGCTCCTCAAGCCCGGCGGCCGGCTGGTGTACGCCACCTGCAGCCTGCTGGACAGCGAAAACGAGGGCATCGCCGACGCCTTCACCGCCGCCCACGCACGCGATTTCACGCCCGTTCCGGCCGTCGAGGCCCTGGAAAAGGCCCATGCGGGCGGTGCCGGCGACCTGGTGCGCGGCCCCTATCTGCGGCTCTGGCCGCATCGGCACGGCACGGACGCGTTTTTCGCTGCCGTCTGGGAACGTCGCTGAAAATCGTTCAAAAGCGGCGAACCAACCGCGTTGACCTGCATCAAACCGGGGCTGGATCCGGTGAAGTGACCCCCTGGAAACCCTTTGTTTTCAGTGGGTTGGCGTTACCTGTGTCCTTTACAATGGCCCACCCCGCCCGGTTTGGCGGTTTGAAAGACTTTTGATGAACGTTTTGTTGACCTTGAAGGACGCCCTGGTGGACTGGCTGGCCAACGGCCTGATCCAGACCACGTGGTGGCAGCTCGTGGTGATCACCCTCGTGCTGACCCACATCACCATCGCGTCCGTCACGATCTTCCTGCACCGGTCGCAAGCGCACCGCTCGCTCGACCTGCACGCGATTCCCTCGCACTTCTTCCGCTTCTGGCTGTGGCTCGCCACCGGCCAGGTCACGAAGGAGTGGGTCTCCATCCACCGCAAGCACCACGCGAAGTGCGAGACCAAGGACGACCCGCACAGCCCCTACACGTACGGCATCAAGAAGGTGCTGACCGAAGGCGCCGAGCTGTACCGCGCCGAAGCCAAGGTCCAGGAGACCAAGGACAAGTTCGGCCACGGCACGCCCGACGACTGGATCGAGCGCAACCTCTACAGCCGCTTCACCTGGCAGGGCGTGGGCCTCATGCTCATCATCGACCTGGCCCTGTTCGGCGCCGTGGGTCTGACCGTGTGGGCCGTGCAGATGGCCTGGATCCCCGTCACCGCCGCCGGCATCATCAACGGCCTCGGCCACTGGTGGGGCTACCGCAACTTCGAGGCGCCGGACGGCAGCACGAACCTGACCCCGTGGGGCATCATCATCGGCGGCGAAGAGCTGCACAACAACCACCACACGTACCCCACGTCGGCCAAGTTCTCGATCAAGCCGTACGAGTTCGACATCTGCTGGGGCTACATCCGCGCCATGGAAATGGTGGGCCTGGCCAAGGTCCGCAAGACCGCGCCGGTGCTGCGCACGGGCGCCATCAAGCCCGTGGCCGACTCCAAGACGCTCGAGGCCATCATCGCCAACCGCTACGAGGTCATGGCGAAGTACGCGCGCAACCTGCGTGAAGCCTGCGGCGGCGAGATCAAGCGCCTGAAGGCCGATGGCGCTGCCAGCGCCGCGTCGCTCGCGAACATGCAGCTCGCCAAGCGCTGGCTGCACCGCGACGAAGACAAGATCCCGGAGCACCTGAAGGCCCAGGTCGCCAGCGCGATGCAGCAGACGCCGGCCCTCGAGAAGCTCGTGGCCATGCGCGAGGAACTGCGCCAGCTGTGGACCCGCACCAACGTGTCGGCCGAGCAGCTCGTGGTCGACCTGCAAGCCTGGTGCCGCAAGGCCGAGGAAAGCGGCATCGCCGCGCTGCAGGAGTTCTCGCTGAAGCTGAAGGCGGCTCACGCCTGAGGTTCCGCGCCTCCCGCACGATCAAGCCCGCCGCGAGCGGGCTTTTTCTTTTTCCGACGCGCCGGTCTGTCGGCTGCGGCCGATGCCGCTCACGGCACCCGGTGGCCCATGAAGTGGCGCTGGCCGCTCGACAAGGCGTCGAGCGCCGGGTCGTCCAGCAGCGTTTCCATTGCCGAGCAGACATCCAGCGGGTGCAGGCCTCCGGGGCGCGTGAGCAGGGGCGCGAAGTCGACGCCAGTCAGGGCGGACAGGACCACGATCTCCTCGACGAGGCGGTCGCGCGTGTCCTCGCCGGCGCCGGCGCGTTCGGCGATGCGCCGGGCCAGCTGACGCGCGTCCAGCGGAGCGCCTTCCAGCACGGCGTCGCCGTCGCGCACGCCGGCGGCCGGCAAGGCCCGCACCGCCTGCTGCACGGTGACCCGATATCCGGCGTGGTCGCGCTTTTTCGCGAACAGCTCGGCGAAGCTCATGTTGGCGTAGTCGGGTTCCTCGCCGCCGTCGTCGTCATCCTCGTCGTCGCCGTACTTGTCGGTCTCGCGGGGGCCGATCCACACGAGCCCGTTCTGCGGCTCCAGCAGGAACGACAGGTTCCAGGCGACGCCCTGCCGGGTCTCGTCGTCCGTGGCGGCCTCGTGCAGCTGGAGCAGGCGTTCCGTGAAGGACGGGTTGCAGGCATAGGCGAGCATGCAGGACAGCGGGTACTGCAGGGCGGCCGGGGCGGGGTCGAAGCTCGCGGCGATGCGCTCGAGGGTGTCCCAGGGCGCGGCCAGACCGGCGAACACGGACGCCACGTGCCAGAAGAGCGTCTGCGGCGTGTCGCGCAGCAGCGATTCGACCCTCGCGATCTCGCTGAAGTCGCCGAGGGAGGCCTGGTGCACGAGGTGAGCCAGGGATTCCCACGGGTCGTCGCTGCGCTGCAGTGCGGCGACCTCGTCGGGTGACAAGGGCGGCGTGAAGACGAACGAGTGGACGAAGCTGCGGAAGTCTCTCACCGGCCAGTCCTCTTGCGCTTGCAATGGGGGTGGGTCACAACAGCTCCAGCTCGACGTGGATGTCCTCGACCTGGGTGCACGGGTTCGCCTTGTCGGCGGGGTTGCTGTACCAGGTGCTGGGCGCGGTATTGTAGGCACTGTTGCAGCCGCCGGCCTGCTTCGGCGTCTTGTGGTCCATCTTCGTCGGCGGCACGATCTTGTGAGGCGGGTTGGCGGCTTCCCACTGCGCGATGGCCCCGGCCTTCGGCGTGGGGCCGGACTTCCCGAGGGCGGTCTGGTACTGGGTCGAGGAGAAGTCGGCGCTCGCGAGTTGCGCGGGGGTCTTGAGCTCCGTCACCTTCTTGGTGGGGTCACCGAGGCTCACGAGGCTCTTCTTGTACTCCACGTCCGCGGTGTCGAAGTAGGTGCCGCAGCCCTGCCCGTCGTTCTCGTTCACGTTGAGGCATCCGGCCTTGGTCGCCTCGGCGGGCGAGGCGCCACTCGCCCGGGCGGCCTTCACCTTCTGCCGGGAGTCGGCCTTCAGGTTCATCAACTGGTCGAGCTTCCCGCGTGTCGCGCCGAGCGCGGCGAGCTTGGCGTCGATCGCGCGGAGGGCCTTGTCCTTGCCGGAGCCCAGGGCGCTCTTCTTGGCATTCAACTCGTCCTCGCGCCGCTTGATCTTCTTCTCCCAGTACTGGCGCTCGGGGATCGGCTTCAACGGCGCGCCGTCGTCGTCCTTCTGCCACGGGTGAAGCGCCTCGCCGCAGCACGGGCACTTGCCGTCGTCGATGGCGTCCTGCGCCGGCAGCGTCTGCAGTTCCACCGTGGGCATCGGTGGCGTGGCCGCCGGCGGGCTGTTGTGGTTGCTCGTCGTGATGTCGATGTGGCGGCAGACGTTCTTGCCTTCGATCTTCACGTCCATGGACCAGGCCTGGAAGTACGTCTTCCCGGTGATCTGGTGGGTCACGACACTCGCGCCGAAGCTGCGGGTGGCCGCCTCGTTGCCGAGCACTGACGGCTTGTAGTAGGACTGCTGGGCGAGCGCGGCCGGCTTGCCGCCCACCTTCACGGTGGTGGAGCCTTCCTTCAGGTCGGTCGAGAACGACGTGTCGGGGTACGGGATCGGCAGCGGGCCGGCGGGCGGGCCCGGGGGCGAGAGGCACACGTCGGGGAAACGTGCGATCGACTTGTTCATGCCCGACTGGCTCGCGACCTGCCAGGTGTTCGCGAAGACGTTGTGGGTCATGCGGTCGCTCCGGCGTGGGCCGCGACGATCGCGGCCGCCCGCGGCCCGAACGGGGAGGCCGTGTGCAGCGCCGCCACGGGGCCCGGGGCGTAGCCGCGGTGGAACGCCTGTGCCGCCCAGGCGAACTGCACGAGGCCGGCGGCGGCGCCGCAGTCGCCCAGGCAGTCGGCTGGGTGCCACAGAGGCTGGCTCGGGCGCACCCGGCGCATCAGGCGCGTCTGGGCGAGCACCACCTCCTCGAACGCGTACGACTCGCCCGCGACGTCGCTCAGCCGGAAGTCCACGTCGTGCATCGCGAGGCCCGCTTCCCGCAGGGCCTCCTGCAGCGCGGCCTTCAGGCCCTCGGCGCGGAACGGCTCCTCGTTCAGCACGGTGGCGGATTCGGTGGCGGTGCCGAGCCCGCGCACGCACACATGCGGCGCCGAGGGCGGTTCGCGCGTCACCACGGCGAGGCAGGCGGCTTCGCCGGGCACCACACCGTCGGTGCGTGCGGGGGTCTTCAGGCGTTGAGTGTGGTCGAGCCAGCCGAGGGCGCGGGCGTCGATCAGGCTGTCCGCGCCGAGCACCAGGCAGGCCGGGGCGTCGGTGTCGGCGAGCAGGCGGCGCGCCATCGCCACCGCCTGGATCGCCGACGGGGCGCCCGCGCCCACGTGGGCGATGCGGGGCACGCCGTGGAGGCGCCGCCCGCCGGGCAGGCGCAGCTCCGCGACGAGGCCGGCCAGCGAGGCGCCAGGCCGTTCGGCCTCGCGCGAGCACAGGATCAGCGGCATGTGCTCCCACGACAGTCCGGGCGCGAACGCGGGGTCGATGGCGTCGAGCGTGAGCTGGAACAGCGCCGCGAGCCGCCCGCGCCCGCGCAGCGTGGCGGGGAGCGCGGGAAGGGGGGCGCCGATCACCGGCTCGCCGTTCGCGTCGCGGTACCCGGTCTCGGCGAAGGCGGCGATGCCCACCCGCAGCGCGGCGGCCGCGGCGGCGGGGGAGTAGCCCACCGGGGAGACGAGGCTCGCGCAGGAGACGAAGACCATCAGCCCCCCACCGCGCCGATGGTGACCTCGCGCAGCCGCGTGAACTTGCGCGGCAGCGGCGCGCGGGCACGGCCGAGCAGTACCACCCGGCGATGGTGCGGCTGCAGGATCAGCGTGTCGGGGACCACGGTGGGGACGCGGGTCCGGTCGTCGAACACGAACGACACCGGCACCGCGAGCCGCGGCAGGCGCACGCGGAAGACTCCCGACGTGTCCATGTGCAGGCACGCGAAGGTGTCGCCCTCGGCAAGGGTGTCCAGCTGCTGGTCGGCCGGGGCCGCCTGGAAGTAGCGGTCGTCGAAGTCGTCGGGCAGGAACGGCAGCACGTCGTCCATCCAGCGCTGGTCGTACGTGCCGGCGTGGCGGGCCCGTTCGGCGGCGAACCGGGCCACGGGGCCGAAGCCGATGGGCTCGGGGCGGTCGTCCCAGCGGGCCATGCGCGAAGCCGGGTGTTCGATGCTGGGCAGCGGCCGGCCCTCGATGGCCTCCTCGCGGCGGTTCACGTTCAGGCCGCACCCGAGCGGGTTGCGCGGGTCGGTGGGGTGGCCGCTGCCGTTGTCGGTCGTGCGGTCGGTGCCGCCGAACGCGAGGTGCCACGCGAGGGGCAGGCTGTGGAACGGCCGCGGTGCGCTCGGCTGCAGTCCCCGTGCGCTGCGCTGCCAGCGCCGTTCGCCGGTCACGACGGCGCGTTTGTCGATCGACGGGCCGCGCAACGCCACCTCCACGGTGTCGACGGCGGCGCCGCCGGGTGCCATGGCGACGGCATCGAGCAGCACCTCGGCCCGCGGCTTCACGGGGGCGAAGTCGCTCTCGGCACGGATCGCGGTGGTCTCGGGGTCGCCGTGGTGGGCGTCGGCGTAGACGAACGGGGTCTGCTGCTCGCTCAGCCGGCATGCGCCGTGGTCATCGACGTCGTATGTGGCCCGCACCACCACGACGAAGGACTTCGTGCACGCCTTGTCGATCGACGTGAAGCCTTCGGCGAGGTACGGCGTGCGGTTGGTGCTGATGAACATGGGCGGCGCTCCCGGTCGGTCCGCGACGGCGTTGCCGTGCGCCGGGGCCGGCGCGTGTCGTCAGGGGGTGGCCGGGATCGTAGCCCTGCGCGTCGGGACCGGAATCCCTAAGAGGGGTGACCGCCCTTGGGGGAGGTCAGCGCGCGGGCTCGGAGGCGTAGCGCACCAGGCTGTTGACGGTGACCATCGGCGCCTGGCCTTCACGCACCAGCAACTGCGACACGGAGCGGTCGTCCACGGTGCCGTGGGGCGTGCCGTCGAGGGTCAGCTGGCCGTCGACCGCACGCAATTCGTGTCCCGAGGCGAGGACAGTGCCGTTCAGGCCCTTGAACGAGCCGGAGGCCACCGCGCCCGCGGCGCCGGCACTGCTGCTGGCACTGGCGTTGCGGCCCATGCTGGACGCGGCCTCGGCATGGCAGGCCGCGAGCGCCCCCACGGTGACCAGCAGGGACGCGAGACGCGCGGCGGTGTGCAGCGGGCGGGGGATGCGAATCGACATGGGGTCTCCGAAAAGGGCAGGGCACCATGCCCTTGACCGATCCCGATTCTGTGATGCACCGCACACCGCTGTGTACCCGGGACTTCCACGGGGTTCGCACTGGAGCAACCCTGAGCCCGGACGACAAAAAACCCACCGGGCTTTCGCCGGGTGGGCCTTCTGGGTGAGTCCGAGGACCGAGCGCGGATTACCGCAGCTTCGTTTCCTTGTACATCACGTGCTTGCGCGCCTTCGGATCGAACTTCATGATTTCGATCTTTTCGGGCGTGGTCTTCTTGTTCTTGTCGGTCGTGTAGAAGTGACCGGTGCCCGCAGAAGATTCGAGCTTGATTTTTTCGCGTCCGCCTTTAGCCATGATCTGCTCCTAGTTTCAGAGTTCGCCGCGAGCACGCAGGTCGGCGACGACCTGCTCGATGCCCACCTTGTCGATCAGGCGCAGCGCAGCGTTCGAGATGCGCAGGCGCACCCAACGGTTTTCGGTTTCCAGCCAGAACCGACGGTAGTGCAGGTTCGGGAGGAAACGACGCTTGGTCTTGTTGTTGGCGTGGGAAACATTGTTCCCCGACATCGGGCGCTTACCCGTGACTTGACAGACGCGTGCCATGACGCTTCTCCGTGTGTATCTCGTTTCAGGCATAGCGCCTAGAGCAAGTGTTTTCGCACTTGGTGGGCGCCCTTCGAAGGTCGGGCCGATCGGATCAGCAGGGGATGCAACACCCGCGATGACCCGCAAACATCCGAACCGTTTTCGGCAAAGACGCTGATTATAGACTGCTTTTTGGAGTCAAGCCAAGCGTGTCTTTGCCGGACCGATCAGACCGCCCCGGCCTGCTCCAGGAATCGCTGGGCGTCGAGGGCGGCCATGCAGCCCGTGCCGGCGCTGGTGATGGCCTGGCGGTACACGTGGTCCTGCACGTCGCCTGCGGCGAAGACGCCCGGCACGGTGGTCATCGTGGCGAAGCCGTTCAGGCCGCTGCGCGTGACGATGTAGCCATCCTTCATCTCGATCTGGCCCTTGAAGATGTCCGTGTTGGGCTGGTGGCCGATGGCGATGAAACAACCCTTCACGGCCAGGTCCTGCGTGCTGCCGTCGGTGGTGCTCTTCAGGCGCACGCCGGTGACGCCGGTCTGGTCGCCCAGCACTTCGTCGAGCGTGTTGAACACGTGCAGCTGCATCTTGCCGGCGGCGACCTTGTCGTGGAGCTTGTCGACGAGGATGGCCTCGGCGCGGAACTTGTCGCGGCGGTGGATCAGGTGAACCTTGGCGGCGATGTTCGACAGGTACAGGGCTTCCTCGACGGCGGTGTTGCCGCCGCCCACCACGCAGACCTCCTGGTCGCGGTAGAAGAAGCCGTCGCAGGTGGCGCAGCCGCTCACGCCGCGGCCCATGAAGGCCTCCTCGGACGGCAGGCCGATGTACTTGGCGCTGGCGCCGGTGGCGATGATCAGGGCGTCGCAGGTGTAGGTGCCGGAGTCGCCCTTGAGGGTGAACGGGCGCTGCGAGAAGTCGACCTGGTTGATGTGGTCGAACACGATCTCGGTCTTGAAGCGCTCGGCGTGCTCGAGGAAACGCTGCATCAGCTCGGGGCCCTGGACGCCCATCACGTCCGCCGGCCAGTTGTCCACCTCGGTGGTGGTCATCAGTTGGCCGCCCTGGGCGATGCCGGTCACGAGCATGGGCTTCAGGTTGGCGCGGGCCGCGTAGATGGCGGCGGTGTAGCCGGCGGGGCCGGAGCCGAGGATCAGGACTTGGGCGTGCTTCGGGGTGGTGCTCATGGCGTTCTCAGGGACGTCGCGGGGGATCGGCGAATGTTTTTCCGGACCGGGAGTTTGACATGGGGGCCAAACCCATTGGCGTCAAATCCGCTAATGGTGACAATACGCAAAATTTTTCCAAGCGTTAAGTTTTCACGCTTGAGTCCGATACCCTGGCAGATAGACCGACAAAGAAGGAGTGACTTCGATGGCCATGTTGTCCAACTTGGACCTGATCCGGCGTGTGCCGCTGTTTTCCCTGCTCACCAACGAGCAGGCGACGGCCATTGCCGACAGCGTGGTGAAGCGCCGTTTCCGGCGCGGTGAAATCGTGGTGGAACACGGCAAGAAGTCCAACGCCCTGTTCATCCTGCTCACCGGGCGCGCCCGGGTGCTGACGTCCGACTCCCGTGGCCGCGAGGTGATCCTCGCCGTGCTGCACCCGGGGCACTACGTCGGCGAGATGAGCCTGATCGACAACGAACCCCACTCGGCGACGGTGCGTGCCGAGGTGCAGACCGACATGCTGATCCTCGGTCGCGCGGAGTTCGCCCGCTGCCTGCCCGAGAACTCCAGCCTGTCGTACGCGATCATGCGCGGCCTCGTGCAGCGCCTGCGCAGCGCCGACCGCCAGATCGAGTCCCTGGCCCTGCTCGACGTGTACGGCCGCGTGGCCCGCTCGCTGCTCGACATGGCCGAGGACGACGGCGAGGTGAAGATCATCCGCAACAAGGTCTCCCGCCAGGACCTGGCCAAGATCGTGGGCGCGTCCCGCGAGATGGTCAGCCGGGTGATGAAGGACCTGGAAGACCGCGGGATGGTGGAGACCCAGGAAAACGGGTCGGTGATCATCAAAGAGCGTCTGACGGGTTGAAGGGGCTGGGCCCCCCAGTCGGCTGGCGCCTCCTGCCCCCAGGGGGCGCCACGGGTCGTCCGGGGGACCCGGACTCGCGTGTGGCTTGATGTGCGGCTTCGCTGCGCTCGCCTGGGGCGGGTGCACTTGCTTGCAGCACCCGGGCCGAGATACGCGACAATGCCCCCATGACATTCCCGCTAGGTTCGTTGCAGGCCGACGAAGACGGCGTTGTGCCGCCGCCGGCCAAGGCTCCCAAACCCCGCAAGCCCAAGGCCGAGAAGGTCGCTGCGCCCCCCATCGCCACGCCCGTCTCGGTCGCGTCGCTGCGCACGCAGTTCGCCGTGATCGTCGGCGGGGTGCTGTGGTTGCTCGCGCTGCTGGCCCTCGCCACGCACCACGCGGGCGACGCCGCCTTTTCCACCTCCGGCAGCAACGTGCTGCCGCTGAACAAGGTCGGGGCGCTGGGCGCCTGGTTCTCCGACCTCGCGTTCGTGCTGCTCGGCTACTCGTCCTGGTGGACGCTGCTGATCGCGCTGCGCGTGTGGTTGGGTTCGCTCGCGCGCCTGCTGCGCGGGGCCGAACACGCCGACCACGCACCGCCCGCGCAGCCGCGCTGGTGGATCTGGGCGGGCACGGCGCTGCTGCTGTGCTCCAGCGCTTCGCTCGAATGGACCCGGCTGTACCACTGGGAGGCCTCCCTCGCCGGCGGTCACGCCGGTGGTGTGCTGGGCTACCTGCTCGGCCCCCTCAGCATGAAGCTGCTCGGCTTCGCCGGCTCGGGCGTGCTGTGGATCACCGGCCTCGTCGCCGGCGTCGCGCTCGCCTTCCGCTTCTCGTGGCTGCACCTCGCCGAGAACATCGGCGCGTGGGTCGAGTCGTGGCGCGAGAAGCGTGTCGAACGCATCGAACGCGCGGAGGACCACCGCATCGGCGAGAAGGCCACGCGTGAACGCGAGCTGGTGGTCGAGGTCGAGCACCAGCTGCAGGAGGACCACGCCCCCATCCTGATCGAGGCGCCGGTCATCGAGGTGCCCAAGTCCGAGCGGATCGTGAAGGAGCGGCAGAAGCCGCTGTTCACCGAACTCACCGACACGAAGCTCCCGCAGGTGGACCTGCTCGACGCGCCCCCGGGTCGCCAGGAGACCGTGACGCCCGAGACGCTCGAGATGACCTCGCGCCTCATCGAGAAGAAGCTCAAGGACTTCGGCGTCGAGGTGCGGGTCGTGGCGGCGTCGCCCGGCCCCGTCATCACCCGCTACGAGATCGAACCCGCCACGGGCGTGAAGGGCTCGCAGATCGTGGGCCTCGCGAAGGACCTGGCCCGGTCCCTCAGCCTGATCAGCATCCGCGTGGTCGAGGTGATCCCGGGCAAGAACTACATGGCGCTCGAGCTGCCGAACGCCCGCCGCCAGATGATCCGGCTGTCGGAGATCCTGGGTTCGGCCGTCTACAACGATGCGTCGTCGCAGCTGACGATGGGCCTCGGCAAGGACATCGTCGGCGCCCCGGTCGTGGCCGACCTCGCGAAGATGCCGCACTGCCTCGTGGCCGGCACCACCGGTTCGGGCAAGTCGGTGGGCATCAACGCGATGATCCTGAGCCTGCTCTACAAGGCCGAGGCGCGCGACGTGCGCCTGATCCTGATCGACCCGAAGATGCTGGAAATGAGCGTCTACGAGGGCATCCCGCACCTGCTGGCGCCGGTCGTGACCGACATGAAGCAGGCGTCGAACGCGCTCAACTGGTGTGTCGGCGAGATGGAACGCCGCTACAAGCTGATGAGCAAGCTGGGCGTTCGCAACCTCGCGGGCTACAACAAGAAGATCTCCGATGCCGTCGAGCGGGGCGAGAGCATTCCGAACCCGTTCAGCCTGACGCCGGAACAACCCGAGCCGCTCGAGCGCCTGCCGTTCATCGTCGTGGTGATCGACGAACTCGCCGACCTGATGATGGTGGTGGGCAAGAAGATCGAGGAACTGATCGCCCGACTCGCGCAGAAGGCGCGGGCGGCCGGCATCCACCTGATCCTCGCCACGCAGCGTCCGAGCGTCGACGTGATCACGGGCCTGATCAAGGCCAACATCCCGACCCGCCTGAGCTTCCAGGTCAGCAGCAAGATCGACAGCCGCACCATCCTCGACCAGATGGGCGCCGAGGCCCTGCTGGGCATGGGCGACATGCTCTACATGGCGTCCGGCACCGGCCTGCCCGTGCGCGTGCACGGCGCCTTCGTCAGCGACGACGAGGTGCACCGTGTCGTCGACTACTTGAAGGAACAGGGCGGCGAACCCAACTACATCGAAGGCATCCTCGAAGGCGGGGTGCTGGGTGACGGCGGCGCCGATGGCGAGGTGCCGGTGGGCGAGGGGGGCGGCGAGGGCGACGCGATGTACGACCAGGCCGTGGCCGTCGTGCTGCAGCACCGCCGTGCGTCCATCTCGCTCGTGCAGCGCCACCTGCGCATCGGCTACAACCGCGCCGCGCGCCTGCTGGAACAAATGGAAAAGTCCGGACTCGTAACGAGCATGGCCACCAACGGCAACCGCGACCTCATCGTGCCCAAGCGCGACGAGTGATCCGCCTGCCCCCGCACCGCATGAACACACCGTTCCTGAAGTCCCTGGCCGCGGCCGGTCTGCTGCTGGCCAGCATGGCCGCCCGCGCCGACGCCGTCGACACCCTGCGCGAGTTCGTGCGCGACGTGAAGTCCGGCAAGTCCGCGTTCTCGCAGGTCGTCACGTCGCCCGACGGCAAGAAGAAAAAGACGTCGTCCGGCGAATTCGAATTCCAGCGCCCGAACCGCTTCCGCTTCGCGTACCTGAAGCCCTTCGACCAGGCCATCGTGGCCGACGGCCAGAAGGTGTGGATCTACGACAAGGACCTGAACCAGGCCAGCTCCCGCAAGATGAGCGCCGCCATCGGCGCCACGCCGGCCGCGCTGCTGGCCGGTGGTGACCTCGACAAGGACTTCGACCTCAAACCCCAGCCCGACCGCAACGGCCTGTCGTGGGCGCAGGCACTGCCGCGTTCGAAGGATGGGCAGTTCCAGTCGATCCAGATCGGCTTCAAGGGCAAGCAGCTCGCGGCCATCGAGATCGTCGACAGCTTCGGGCAGCGCTCCGACCTGACCTTCACCGACCTGCAGACCAACGTCGCGGTCGACCCCGCGCACTTCCGCTTCGTGCCGCCGGCCGGCGCCGACGTGCTGGAGCAGTAAGCCCTTCATGGCCGACCTGTTCGACTCCGCTCCGGCGGCACCGCTGGCCGAGGCGCTGCGCCCGGCCAACCTCGACGAGGTCATCGGCCAGTCTCACCTGATCGGCCCCGGCAAGCCGCTGCGCCTCGCGTTCGAGTCCGGCAAGCCGCATTCGATGATCCTGTGGGGGCCGCCGGGCGTGGGCAAGACCACCCTGGCGCGGCTGACCGCCAGCGCCTTCGGCTACGAGTTCATCGCGTTGTCCGCCGTGTTCTCGGGCGTGAAGGACATCCGCGCGTCGATGGAACAGGCCGAGCAGAACCTCGCGCTCGGCAAGAAGACCATCCTGTTCGTCGACGAGATCCACCGCTTCAACAAGAGCCAGCAGGACGGCCTGCTGCCCTTCGTCGAGTCGGGCCTCGTGACCTTCGTGGGCGCCACCACCGAGAACCCGTCCTTCGAGGTCAACTCCGCGCTGTTGTCCCGCGCCCAGGTCTACGTGCTGCAGGCGCTGACCGACGACGAGCTGAAGCAGCTCGTCGAACGCGCCCGCGAGACGGTGCTGACGCACCTGACGTTCGAAGGCGCTGCCATCGACACGCTGGTGGGCTACGCCGACGGCGACGCCCGCCGGCTGCTCAACCTGCTGGAGCAGACGGGCACGGCCGCCCGCGCTGCGAAGGTCGACGTGATCGACCCGGCCTTCCTGCAGAACGCGCTGACGCTCAACGCCCGGCGCTTCGACAAGGGCGGCGACAACTTCTACGACCAGATCTCCGCGCTGCACAAGTCGGTGCGCGGGTCCAACCCCGATGCCGCGCTGTACTGGCTCACGCGCATGCTCGACGGGGGCGCCGACGCGAAGTACCTGTCGCGCCGCATCGTGCGCATGGCGTGGGAAGACATCGGCCTCGCCGACCCGCGGGCCATGCAGCTCGCCAACGACGCGGCCACCACGTTCGAGCGGCTCGGCTCACCGGAGGGCGAGCTGGCGCTGGCGCAGGCCGTGATCTACCTCGCCATCGCGCCGAAGAGCAACGCCGGCTACAACGCTTACAACGCAGCGCGGGCCTTCATCAAGCGCGACAAGTCCCGCGAGGTGCCCATCCACCTGCGCAACGCGCCCACGAAGCTCATGAAGGAGCTGGGGCACGGGAAGGCGTATCGCTACGCCCACGACGAGCCCGAAGCCTACGCCGCCGGCGAGACCTACCTGCCCGACGGCATGCCCGAACCCGGCTGGTACCAGCCGGTGCCGCGGGGGCTCGAGGTCAAGATCGCGGACAAGCTGGCGCACTTGCGGGACCTGGACGACAAGGCGCGCGAAGGGTGAGGCCGGTGAATAGGTATTGAATTCGATACGTTTCGGGTATAAGGTATCCTATACGATACTTCTGCCATGAGCGATTTCGAATCCAACCTGGCGGCCCTGGGCCAGAGCCTCAAGGCGATGCGGCAGCAACGCGGCTTGCGGCTGGTCGACGTTGCCACGATGGCGGGTCTGCCGCGCCTGAAGGTCATCCACGTGGAAGCAGGGCGGCCGGGTGTGGCCGCGTCGTCGTATGCGCGGGTGGCCGCGGCGCTCGGCGGGCAGTTGCTGGTGACCCCGGCCCGGCGTCCCACGCTCGAGGAGATCTCCGCCTTGCTGGACGACGGCCATGGCTGAACGGTCGCCGCGGGTGATCGTGCACACCCCGCAGGGGCCGGCCGGGCGGGTCGAGCGAGAGGGTGACTTCCTGTTCCAGTTCGACCCGCGCGCCTCGGTGTCCTCCGCGCCTTCGCTCGCGATGCCGTTCCGCGCCGCGCCGTACCGGCATCCGTCGCTGCATCCGGTGTTCCAGATGAACCTCCCCGAAGGGTTCGTGCTCGAGCAGGTGCGCAACCGCCTCGCGAAGGCCACCGGCATGGACCCGCTGCTGCTGCTCACGGTGCTCGGGTCGCAGTCGCCCATCGGACGCCTTCGTTTCACGCTCGACGGCGCGCCCCCTGATTCGACACCACCGCAAGGCGAATCCCTGGCCGAACTGCTGGCGGGTCACGGGTCGAGGGAGCTGTTTGCGCGCCTGGTCGACACCTACGTGCTGAGGAGCGGCTTGAGTGGTGTGCAGCCCAAGGTGCTGGTGCCGGAACGGCCGGCGGAACCGATGGCCCCCGAGTTCAAGGCGGCCGTCGCCACGTCCGAACTGATCGTGAAGTCGGGCCTCGGCGAGTTTCCCGGGCTGGCCGTCAACGAATTCGTCTGCATGACCATCGTGCGCAACGCCGGCGTGCCGGTGCCGGAGTTCCACCTCTCGGACGACGGCGAGTTGCTGGTGATGCGCCGCTTCGACCGCCCCGAGGATGGCGCCGTGCTGGGTTTCGAGGACATGCTGGTGCTCGCCGGCCGCGATGCCGTCCGGAAGTACGAGGGCAGCTACGAGCAGGTGCTGAAGCTGCTGCGCTTCTATTGCGCGCCCCACCACCTTCCCGCCGCGCGCGAACAGTTGTTCGACATGGTGGCCCTGTCGTGCATCCTGGGCAACGGCGATGCCCACATGAAGAATTTCGGCGTGCTGTACGACGACATCCTGGGTGCCGTGCGCATGGCGCCGGCCTACGACATCGTGTGCACCCGTCTGTACATCCGCGACGACACGCTGGCCCTGGACCTGGCCGGCAACCGAAGCTTCTTCGCCGCGCGCCAGGGCCTGGCGGACTTCGGCGCGCGGTGCGACCTGCCGAAGGCGCGCGTCGCCGCGCGGGTCGTGCAGCTGGCGGACGTGGCGCTCGAAACGCTCGACGCACTGGCGCCGACGATCGAGCGGCTGCCCGGCCTGCACGACGTGATCGCGCAGGAGGCCCGGGCCTATCGGGCGGTCTTCGGCCGGTGAGGTCCTGTCAGGGCGTCCACCAGTACCGCACCACGTGGAAGAACATCGGCGCCGCGAACACCACCGAGTCGAGCCGGTCCAGCATCCCGCCGTGCCCCTCGATCATCGCCCCCCAGTCCTTCACTCCGCGATCCCGCTTGATGGCCGACATCACGAGCCCGCCCAGGAACCCCATCAGGCAGATGCCCAGCGACACGAGCGCCGCCTGCCACGGGTTGAACGGGGTGCACCAGTAGAGCGCCGCGCCGAGCGCGGTGGCCGAGGCGATGCCACCCACCAGGCCGCCCACCGTCTTCGACGGCGACAGCGTGGGTGCCACCTTGCGCTTGCCGATCAGCTTGCCCCACACGTACTGCAGCACGTCGCTGCCCTGCACGACCATGATCAGGTACGCGATCAGCAGCAGGTTGCGGCCTTCGTAGCCGGGGATGTCGAGCGTGAGCAGCGCGGGCAGGTGGGACAGGCAGAACACGCAGATCATCAACCCCCACTGCATCTTCGCCGTGCGTTCCAGGAAGCGGTTGGTGTCACCGCCGAAGCTCGCGAGGATCGGCATGATCAGGAACACGTGCACCGGGATGAAGATGGAATACAGCCCGTACCACTCGATCCAGATCAGGTAGTACTGCAGCGGCAGCGCGACGTAGAACATCAGCGCGAGCACGAGGTGGTCGGCCGTGCGGGTGTAGGTCAGCGTCACGTACTCGCGCAGCGCGGCGAACGACATGAACAGGAACAGCAGGATCACGCCGGTCTTGCCGAACGCGAACGACAGGCTGACCAGCAGCACCATCACCCACCAGGCCTTGATGCGGCTGTTGAGGTTGTCGATGACCCCGTGCGGCTGGCCGTGGGCCACGCGCCACTTCAGCAGGCCGCCGATGACGGACGCCACGATGAGCACGCCGAGCACGGCGACGAAGAGCCACTGGGTCTGCGCCTCGAACGGCGCCGTCTGCGAAGGGGAGTAGCTCATGCGTCGATGCTTTCGGCGGGCCGAAGGGCCAGCACCGCGGCTTCGGCGCGGCGCAGGAAGGTGTCCTTGTCCTCGTCGGGCCCGACCGAGAGCGGTTCGCCGTACGTGACGCTGCACACCATCGGCACGGGCAGCCATTGCCCCTTCGGGATCACGCGGCGGATGTTGTCGATCCACAGCGGCACCAGTTCGACGCCGGGCGAACGGCGCCCGAGGTGGAACAGACCGCTCTTGAATGGCAGCAGCGGCGCGTCGGAGGTGTTGCGCGTGCCTTCGGGGAAGATGATCAGCGACTCGCCATGGCTCAGCGATTCGGCCATCAGGTCCACCGGCGTCGGTTCGCCCGGCTTGGGACTGCGGTCGATCAGCAGCGCGTTGAACACGTTGCGGCCGATGAAGCGGCGCAGCGCGGAGGCGAGCCAGTAGTCCTGGCCGGCCACCGGCCGCGTGATGTCCCGGATGGGCCCGGGCAGCGTGGTCCAGATCAGCACGAAGTCGCCGTGGCTGCCGTGGTTGCCGAAGTAGATGCGCTGGGTCTGGCGGGGCAGCGTGCCGCGCCAGATGGGGCGCACGCCGGTCAGCGCGCGCGCGAAGAACATGATCAGCTCACCGACCACCACGCCGGGCAGCCGTTTCAGGGTCGTCATTCGAGGAAGTCTCCGTTCAGCACCACGCGAGGATCGCCAGCAGGACGATCAGGGCGGTGGCCACGGTCTGCCACCGGTAGAGCCGCCGCGCGCCGGCGAGGCGCGGCGCGAGGGGCCGGCCGGCCTTCGAGGTCGGCACGGACAGGGTCTGCTGCAGGCCCGTGTCGAGGTCGTCGAGGCTCGCCAGCGACCCGGTGGCCAGGCGGTCGAACAGCCGCGCGTCGAGCGCCACCCGCACCGCCAGGAACCGTTCGAACACCGCGAGCGGCACGAGCAGCAGCACCGGGTGCGGTGCACCGCCGGTGGCGAGGCCGGCCAGCGCGGCGGCCACCGCGAACCACGCGACGAGGCCGACGGCCGTGGAGGTGGCCAGCCAGTCGGCACAGACGGCGCAGGCCGCCCGTTCGGCCGGGGTCAGGGGCGGGGAGGTCATCGGATGTCCTTTCCCTGGTCGACGGCCTGCGAGATCACCGCGAGCAGCCCGGGCCGCAGCACGACCTGCGGCCGCACCTGGCGCAGCAGCGCGACGGCCTCGTCGACCGAGGCGCAATGCCCGTAGACGCAGAGCCACGTCGCCACCACCGCCGAACTGCGCGAGAACCCGAGCGCGCAGCTGACCAGCACCGGTCCCTTCTGCGAGGCCAGCTCGACCGAACGCGCCGCGTTCAGCAGGTGCTCCGGGCTCGGGTCGGTGAGGTCGAGCCAGCCGTGCGAGCGTGCGCCCTTGTGATGGAAGCCGAGCTCGGCCGTCACGTCGATCACCTGGCCGAAGCGGTGGTGATCGCCGTCCCACGGCAGCGGCAGGCGGCCGAGCCAGACGTCCCGGTCGCCCACCTGGTTGCTGCCGGGCAGGCCGACCGTCCAGGCGCGGGCGTTGAGCCATGCGGCCACGCGGTACGGCCAGAACAGCAGGCGAGCGGCGATGCTGTGGTGGCCGTTGACGCGCTTCTGGAATCCCTGTTCGCCGAGGGCGGCATAGCAGAGGGCGACCAGGGTGAGCGACGCGGCCGGCCAGTAGAACCACCACCACGACCGCCCGAGGCCCGCGAGCAGCACGCAGGCGAAGGCGCCCAGCGCATAGAAGAAGGCGATGCGGCGCCGCTGGGCCGAGACGCTCCATTGCCACATCGGCCGCTCACCGTCGAGCGGCCACAGCCACAGGCACAGCGCACCGGCCAGCAGGCCGGTGGGGATGTCGATGAAGTGGTGCTGGTACGTGGTCAGCACCGAGATGCCGATCAGCGCACTCCACACGTGCAGCACCATCTTCCAGCCGCCGTGCAGGCGCTGCCGGTAGAAGTCCCACAGGATCAGCAGCAGCACGATGTGCAGCGACGGGGCCTGGTTGTAGGGCAGGTCGAACCCGGCGAGGGCGTCGAACAGCTGCCCGGCCCAGCCGTCCACGGGCGGGCGCGGCGTGGAGAACTTCAGCGGGAACAGCAGGAAACACACGACGCAGATCACCTGCGCCGTCAGCAGCCGCAGGCCCTGGCGGTTCAGCTCGAGCCGCGTGCGGCACACGAGCAGCGAGAGCCCGTAGAAGAAGTCGATGGACCAGTACGGGAGGATGGTCCACGGCCACAGCGGGATGTGCCGCTCCCAGTCGAACACGATGCTCGGCACCACCGCGTGCGCGGCGGCCTGGTGGTTCGCGAAGCCGTAGGTCAGGAAGAACAGCGGCCCGAGGACGAGCAGCCAGACGAGCCCCGGCTTCCAGAGCGGCGGCAGGGTCATCGGGGCTCGCGCACGGCCATCGAGACCGTGAAGATGCCCCACTCGTCGATGCGCTGCGTGACCTTGCGGAAGCCCGCGGCGGCCACGAGCTGGTCCATCTCCTGCTGCGTGCGCCGGCGCATCACCCAGGCCACGCCGTCGCGGTGGCTCGTCAGCGCACGGGCGATGAGCTCCAGCTGCGGGTGCCACGGCTGGCCGGTGTAGACGAGGCAGCCTCCGGCCGGCATCGCGTCGGCGAGGCCGGCGAGCGAACGCTCGAGCATCGTGTTGTCGGGGAACAGTTCGTACAGGCCCGACACCACGGCCACCGTGGGCGTGGGTTGGGCGCGGGCGAGGCTCGCGCGGTCGAAGGCGTCGGCCTTCTCGAACGTGGCGATCTCCTGCAGGCCGCGGCTGACGATCAGCGTGGCGCCGTCGCGCACGTTGATGTCGCTGTAGTCGCGCAGGCGCACCGAGTCGGGCCGGATCGGGCTCTGGTTCACCGCGTCGAGCACGTAGCGGCCGTGGCCGGCGGCGATGTCGATCAGGTTGAGCGGCAGGCCGTTGTCGCGCGTGGTCTGCATCGCGAGCTGCAGCAGCTCCTCGACGTGGACCTTGCGCTGGCGGATGCCGCGCCAGCCGATCGAGTTCAGGTACTGCTGATCCATCAGCCGGCCGATGGGGCCCGCGCCCTGCGGCGTGTTGCGGTACACGTAGTCGAGCGTGCTGCCGGAGTCGTGGCCCGTGTCGCGGCCGATCTGCAGGCCCTTCGACAGCGGTGCCGCCCACTTCAGGCTGGCCCGGGTGGTGTTCCAGTAGATGCCGCGCGGGCTCAGCGGGGAGAGCGGTTCGGCGAGCGCACGGGATTCGTCGAACGTGAAGCCGCGCTCGTGGGCGTCGCGCACGTCGACGACACGCGGGGCCTCGGCGAAGCGCTGCTCGATGAAGGTGCGGATCTTCGCGACGGCCGGCGCGCGGTCGCGTTCGCCGAGGGTGTCGTGGTAGAAGCCCGGCAGTTCGTGGCGCTCCTTGACGGGGCTGCCGAGGCGTTCGAAGAACTGGTGCTGGGGCTTCGCGTGCACCACCCAGTCGGCACCCGAGATCAGCAGCTGCACCGGCACCGTGATGGCGCCCGCGTCGGCCACCACACGTTCGGCGGCTTCGTACAGGCCCAGCAGGATGTTCGACGAGATGGGGCGCGTGATCAGCGGGTCGGTGTCGTAGCTCGCGATGCGCTCGGGGTCGTGCGTGAGGAACTTCGCCTTCACGTAGCTGTTGACGAAGAAGTTGCCGCGCAGCGCCATCATCAGCTTGATGCCGGTGCGCGCGAACGGCACGTACAGCTTCACCTTGAAGGCCGGCGACGCGAGCGTCACGCCACGCACCTGCGGCGCGTAGTCGTGCAGCCAGGTGGACACGAGCACCGCGCCCACGCTCTGCGCGATCACGTACGTGTCTTCCGGGCGCACCTGGTGGTCGGCCCCGAGGTGGGCCATGAAGGTCTGGATGTCGCGCACCGAGGTGCCGAAGCTCGGGCTGAACCCGCGCGCGCCGGGCGAACGGCCGTGGCCGCGGGCGTCCCACGCGAAGAAGTCGAAGCCGGGCAGGTCGAGTTCGTCGACGAGGTGGGCCATGCGGCCCGAGTGCTCGTGGCCTCGGTGGAACAGCACGACCACGCCGCGGCGCGGTCCGTCGGTGGCGGGCCAGTGGCGGTAGAACAGGTCGACGCCGTCGTGGGTCTTGAACTGGTGCTCCTGCACCGGTCGGCGCGTCAGCGCGGCAACACTCATCGGATTTCCTGGAGGCCCGAACGCACGCGCCGGACCACGGTGAAAGCGGTCAACCCGACCGCCAGGGGAATCAGCCAGCCCACCCAGGCCGGCAACGGATGCCACAACGCCACGGCGAGGCCGAGGGTGCCGATCAGCACGGCCCGGTCGCTCTTGCCGAACGGGCCGTCGTAGCGGCGCGAGGCGCCGACCGTCTGCCCGAGGATGCCGGCCATCTCCGACAGCGCGGCGGCGAGGATGAACGCGCCGACCCAGAACGGATCGAAGGGCGCGAGGTGCGCGAACGGCAGGTAGAGCGCGGCGTCGGACACCACGTCGGTCAGTTCGTTCAGGTAGGCGCCGAGGTTCGAGCGCTGGCCGAACTCGCGGGCGAGCATGCCGTCGAGTGCGTTGAAGGCCATGCGAACGAAAAACCAGACGGGCAAAAGCGCAAAAGCGCGGGAATCCGGCACCAGGTAGAGGCCGAGCCCCAGGGCCACGGAGACCGCGCAGGCGAACAGGGTCACCTGGTTGGCCGTGACGCCGGCCCGGAAAAGGGCGCCGGCCAGGGGGCGGAGCAGGTTCTGGAAGGCCGGCTTGAGCTGGTAGATCGAGAGTGCCATCGTATCGGGACAGCGCGGCTGCGTATCGAACCGCGGCGTGTTCCCCGTTTCCCCGTGTGTATTCGTGGCCGGAGAATACCCGGGTTCACGCGCTGGACATGTCCTCCCTAAGAGGGGAGCATGCGCATAGTCCCTTGGGATGAGGGGGAGCCCGCCGTGGTGTTTTTGCTTACTCCGCAGCGGGTCGTCCCCACTAGAATCCGCCGCCAATGAGGAGCGTTCGGCCGTTCTCCAGTGCCGAAACGCAGCCATGGCAGTGTTTTTGCTACAAGAAGCCGACCGCCCTCGGGCGCCCACACTTGATTCGCAGGAAAACACACATTCGATGGACACCTTCATTCAGCAGATGATCAACGGGCTGGTGCTAGGCAGCGTCTACGCCCTCATCGCCCTCGGGTACACCATGGTGTACGGCGTGATCAACCTGATCAACTTCGCGCACGGAGAGGTCCTCATGATCGGGGCCGTCACGGCCTGGACCGTGGTCACGGCCCTCTCGGGCACCGGCTGGCCGGGGTGGCTCCTGATGCTCATCGCGCTGCTCGCCGCCATGGTGGTCTGCGCCATCCTCAACTTCATCATCGAGAAACTGGCCTACCGGCCGCTGCGCAACGCGCCGCGCCTGGCCCCGCTGATCACCGCCATGGGCATGTCGCTGCTGCTGCAGACCCTCGCCATGATCATCTGGAAGCCGAGCCCGAAGCCGTTCCCGATCCTGCTCGATGCCCACCTCTACAACATCGGCGGCGCGGTCATCAACACGGTCCAGATCCTGATCCTCGTGGTCACGGTCATCACGCTGTTCGGCCTGATGTTCCTGGTCAACAAGACCCGGATCGGCCGCGCCATGCGCGCCACGGCCGAAAACCCGAAGGCCGCCGCGCTGATGGGCGTGAACCCCGACACGGTGATCTCGTTCACCTTCGTGATCGGCGCGGTGCTCGCCGCGCTGGCCGGCGTGATGTACGCCGCGAACCTCGGCACGGTGCAGCACACGATGGGCTTCCTGCCGGGCCTCAAGGCCTTCACGGCGGCCGTGTTCGGCGGCATCGGCAACCTGGCCGGCGCCATGGTGGGCGGCGTGCTGATCGGGGTCATCGAGGCCCTGGCCGCGGGCTACATGGGCGTGCTGACCGGCGGCGTGATCGGCAGCGACTACAAGGACGTCACCGCCTTTGTCGTGCTGATCCTCGTGCTGACGCTGCGCCCGCAGGGCCTGCTCGGCGAACGAGTGGCCGACCGCGCCTGACCGGAGTTCCCACACCATGCAACTCCGCAACCAGACCCTGCTGACCTTCGTCGGCGCCGCCATCGCGCTGTTCATCCTCCCGCTGCTCGTGCAGCCCTTCGGCCCCGGCTGGGTGCGCATCATCGATGCCGCCCTGCTGTACGTGCTGCTGGCCCTCGGGCTCAACATCGTGGTGGGCTACGCCGGCCTGCTCGACCTCGGCTACGTCGCGTTCTACGCGGTGGGCGCCTACCTGTTCGCGCTGCTCGCGTCACCGCACCTGACGAACCAGTTCCCGGCCCTCAAGGAGTACTTCCCGAACGGCCTGCACACCTCGCTGTGGATCGCGGTGCCCCTCGGGGCCTTCGTGGCCGGTGTGCTGGGCGTGCTGCTCGGGGCGCCCACGCTGAAGCTGCGCGGCGACTACCTCGCCATCGTGACTCTCGGCTTCGGCGAGATCATCCGCGAGATCGTCACCAACCTGAACAAGCCGATCAACCTCACGAACGGCGCGCAGGGCCTGTCGGACATCGATTCCGCGCGCCTCTTCGGCTCCGACCTGAACAAGACGAAGGAGATCTTCGGCATCGAGATCCCGGGTGTCACGCAGTACTACTACATGTTCCTGGTGCTCGTGCTGATCAGCGTGTTCATCTGCTACCGGCTCGAGCGCTCGCGCATCGGCCGTGCGTGGATGGCCATCCGTGAAGACGAAGTGGCCGCGAAGGCCATGGGCATCAACACCCGCAACATGAAGCTGCTCGCGTTCGGCATGGGTGCCACGTTCGGCGGCGTGTCGGGCGTGATGTTCGCCACCTTCCAGCGTTTCGTGTCGCCGGAGTCGTTCGCACTGAACGAGTCGGTGATGATCGTCGCGATGGTGGTGCTGGGCGGCATGGGCCACATCCCCGGCGTGATCATCGGCGCGCTGCTGCTCGCGGCACTGCCCGAGACGCTGCGCTATGTCGCCGGCCCGCTGCAGGAGATGAGCGGCGGGCGCCTGGACGCCTCCATCCTGCGGCAGCTGCTGATCTCGCTCGCGATGATCGGCATCATGCTGTCGAGGCCGCGAGGGTTGTGGCCAGCCCCTGAGCACGGACGCAAGGGTGCGCCGAAGGGAGGCCAGGCATGAGCCATTCGGTCCTCGAAGTGAGCGGTGTCTCGAAGCGGTTCGGCGGCCTGCAGGCCCTGTCGGACGTCAGCATCCGCATCAACCCCGGCCAGGTGTACGGCCTGATCGGTCCCAACGGCGCCGGCAAGACCACGTTCTTCAACGTCATCACCGGCCTCTACACGCCCGACAGCGGCAAGTTCCTGCTCGGCGGCCAAACCTACGAACCCACCGCGGTGCACGAGGTCGCGAAAGCGGGCATCGCGCGCACGTTCCAGAACATCCGCCTTTTCGCCGACATGACCGCTCTCGAGAACGTGATGGTGGGGCGCCACGCGCGCACCCACTCGGGCCTGATCGGTGCCGTGTTCCGCACGAAGACCTTCAAGGACGAGGAAGCCGCCATCGAGTCCCGCGCCCGCGAACTGCTGGCCTACGTCGGCATCGAGGCCTTCGCCGAATACAAGGCCCGCACGCTGAGCTACGGCGACCAGCGCCGGCTCGAGATCGCCCGGGCGCTCGCCACCGATCCGAAGCTGCTGGCGCTCGACGAGCCCGCGGCCGGCATGAACGCCACCGAGAAGGTGGTGCTGCGCCAGCTCATCGACCGCATCCGCAACGACGGGAGGTCGGTGCTGCTGATCGAACACGACGTGAAGCTCGTGATGGGCCTGTGCGATGGCGTCACGGTGCTCGACCACGGCAAGCAGATCGCCGAAGGCACGCCTTCGCAGGTGCAGGCCAACGAGGCAGTGATCGAGGCGTACCTCGGTTCCGGCCACGGCCAGAAGGCGGTGGCGCCATGAGCGGCTCGCTGATGATGAAGGTGGATGACCTGCACGTCTCGTACGGCGGCATCCAGGCGGTGAAGGGCATCTCGTTCGAGGTGTTCGAGAACGAGGTGGTGAGCCTGATCGGCGCCAACGGCGCCGGCAAGAGCACCACGCTCAAGGCCATCACGGGGCTGCAGCCCATCAAGTCCGGCTCGGCCACGTACATGGGCCGGCCCATCGGGGGTCAGGGCGCCTGGAACCTCGTGCCGCAGGGGCTGGTCATGGTGCCGGAAGGCCGTGGCACGTTCACGCGCATGAGCATCGAGGAAAACCTGCTGATGGGCGCGTTCATCCGCAAGGACGCGGACGTCGACGCCGACATCGACAAGGTCTTCGCGCTGTTCCCCCGCCTGAAGGAGCGCCGCAAGCAGCTCGCCGGCACGCTGTCGGGCGGTGAGCAGCAGATGCTCGCGATGGGCCGTGCGCTGATGTCGCGGCCGAAGCTGCTGCTGCTCGACGAACCGTCGATGGGCCTCTCGCCCATCATGGTCGACAAGATCTTCGAGGTGGTGGAGTCCATCGCGAAGCAGGGCGTGACCGTGCTGCTCGTCGAGCAGAACGCGAGCCGGGCGCTGCAGCTGGCCGACCGCGCCTACGTGCTGGAGTCCGGTGAGATCACCATGAAGGGCGACGCGAAGGCGCTGCTCGTCGACCCGAAGGTGCGGGCGGCCTACCTGGGCGAGTAGCGCGGGCTCAGCCCGGCGGCAGGCGTTCCGCGCGGTGCACGAACCCGTCGGCCGTGAGGCCGAGGGGGTCGGCATCGTGCGAGTGGGTGCCGGGTCCGTTGGTGAGGCCCGCGGCCAGCCACAGGTTCCCTTCCACCAGCAGCGAGCGCAACTGCAGCTGCCGTGGTCCGTCGGCCCACGCGTGCAGCTGGGTCACCTTCCCGCCGTCGGCGTCGATGGTCACGAGCAGCGGCGTGGTGACGTCCGAGATGCTCGCGCCCGCGGGGTTCTGCACGTAGCCGGACGTGCCGCAGGCGAGCCACCGGCGGTTCGGCAGCGGGGCGATGTCGAACAGCACCTCGCCGCGGTCGATGTCGACGAGCACGGGCGTGGCGGTGAGCGCGGCCGGTCCCGCCAAGGCCGCGAAGGCGTTCCAGCCCGAGCCGTCCGGCAGCGCGGCGGAACGCACGCGCCCGGCCACGGCCACCTCGCCCGCCGACCAGCGCACGGCGTGCAGCTCGGCGATCTGGCCCGTGTCCACCACGGTGGTGCCCACGCGTTGGCCATCCGGGGCGAGGCGGGTGATGAGCACCGCGTTGCGCGCCGCCACGGGTTCGCCGAAATGCCAGGCATGGGCGTCGCACACCGCGTTGTGGTCGCTGACCCCGAGCACCGCGACCACGAGGCCGCCGTCGGCCGCCGCGTCGACGTGCACGCGCAGGTGGTTCTCCAGTTGCCCGAAGGTGTCGAAGCTGCCGGAGGACAGGAACCGGCCCATGGCCGTGCTGCCCGGTTCCACGAGGGTGCGCCACGTGGTCGTCCAGCCCGTGTTCGCGCGGGCGAGGCGGTAGGCCACCACGGCATTGCGCCCGGTGCGCAGGACCAGGGCCAGGTCCTCTCCGATGGGAGCGACCCGGGCGGCGTCGCGCATCAGGTACGGCTGCAGCGACGTGGGGTCCTCGATGCCCCCCTGGTCGAAGTACGGGTCGGCGGCGGCCGCCGGATCGGTGAACGGCTGGTCGGCGACGACGGTGCCGCGGACGTCCAGGCGCACGAGGCGCACTGTCTTGCGCTGGGTCAGCACCACGGAGACGTCGCCGGACGGGTGGGGCGCGGCATCGACGACGGACCAGTCCGCCGGCGCGGTGTAGCGCCCCATGGCGCCCCAGTCGGGCGTCAGCAGCACCACCTGGCGCTGCGGCCCCTGCTCGTGGATGGACACGAGCCGCTCCTCCAGCACCACCAGACCGGGCCCGCCGCGGCGCACCTTCACGGCGGCCCGGCCGGTGACGGCGTGTTCGTACGCGGCCGGCGGCGCGGGCTCGCCGCCGCCACAGCCCGCGAGTCCGGCGGCCAGCAGGGCGAGGACGTCTCGCCGCGTGGGGTGAGAGGGATGCGTCATGGCGGAAACGATTCAGGGTGACGGGACCCCGTGGAGCATAGGGACGGCGCGCAGGCGCGTCCTCCACCCCGATGGGGGAGGACGCTGGCTGCGCTACGATGCTCCCGCGCGGCGCATTCCGGCGCCGCCCTTCCCACCGCACCCATGAGCGAAGCTGGTCGAGTCCTGAGCTGGTCCAAGGCGCCCTGGCACGCCTCGCTCGCGCCCACGCTGCCGCTCGACCCGCGGTTGATGAGCCAGCTGCTGCAGCACATCGCCACGCGCGTGGCCGTCGTCGACCGCAACCTGCGCTACGTCTGGGCCAACACCCAGGCGCTCGCCTTCATGGAACTGCCGGAGGACGAGGTGATCGGGCATCACCTGTCCGAGGTCCTCGACCCCGCGCTGTACCGCAGCTTCGAGCCCATCTTCGCGCGGCTGTTCGCCGGCGAGTCACTGCACCTCGAGGGCTGGGTCGACTACGAGCGCCAGGGCCGCCGCTACCGCGAACAGGACCTGGTGCCGTACGTGGACGAGGAGGGCGAGGTGGTGCTCGTCGTGGTGTGCGGGCTCGACCACACCGAGGCCCGCATCGGCGAGCTGCAGCTCGCCGAGAAGCAGCGCCAGCTGAAGGCGAGCGAGGCGCTCAAGGCCGCGGTGTTCGACAACGCGCTGGCCGCGCTGGTGTCCACCGACCACACCGGCAGCATCGTCGAGTTCAACCCCGCGGCCGAGGCCATGTTCGGCTGGCGGCGCGCCGACGTGCTCGGGCGCAAGGTGGGCGAGCTGCTCATTCCCGAACGCCACCGCCGCACCTACTGGAACGAGATCCCCGGCATGCTGGGCCGGCGCGTGGAGCTGGAAGCCCGGCGCGCCGATGGCCGCGAGTTCCCCATCGAGATGGTGATGTGGCGCACCGAGGCCGACGGCATGGTGTTCTTCACCGCGTCCTTCGCCGACCTGTCCGAACGCTACGAGGCGGCCCGCCAGATCGAGCAGCAGCGCGAGGCGCTGCGCCAGGGCGAGAAGCTCACGATGATGGGCAGCCTGCTGGCCGGTGTGGCCCACGAGTTGAACAACCCGCTGGCCGTGGCGATGGGTCGCGCGCTGCTGCTGCAGGAGCGCGCGGCCGACCGGCCCGACCTCGTGCTGGAGGCCCGCCGCATCCACGACGCCACCGACCGCTGCGCGCGGATCGTGCGCACCTTCCTCAACATGGCCCGCAGCCGCCCCGCCGACCGCCAGCCGGTCGACCTGAACCAGGTGGTGCGCGGCGCGGCCGAGATGCTCGGGTACGCGTACCGCAGCAGCGGCGTGGACCTGGCGCTCGCGCTCGACCCGGCGCTGCCCGGGTTCAGCGGTGACCCCGACCAGCTGTGCCAGGTGGTGCTGAACCTGCTGGTCAACGCCCAGCATGCCGTGTCCATGGCCCCGGCGCCGCGGGTCGTGCGGGTGAGCACCGGGAGCGATGGTCCGACCGTGCGGCTGCAGGTGGACGACAGCGGGCCGGGCGTTCCGGCGGACGTGGCCGCGCGTCTCTTCGAGCCGTTCTTCACGACGAAGGCCGAAGGCGTGGGCACGGGCCTCGGGCTGTCGGTGTCGCGGTCGGTCGCGCGGGAACACGGAGGCGACCTGGTGCTCGGCGACCGGTCGGCGCTCGGCGGCGCGAGCTTCCGCCTGACGCTGGCGGCGCCGGAGCAGCCGCCCGTGCCGCAGCCCGAGCCGCTCGCAACCGGGACCGACGAGCCGGCCTGCACCCGCGTGCTCGTGGTCGACGACGAATCGGAGATCGGGTCGATGGTGCGCGACATGCTCGAGTCCGGCGGCCACGAGGTGGCGACCGCCGAGTCGGGCGCCGTCGCGCTCGCGCTGCTCGACCACGCCCGCTTCGACGCCGTGCTGTGCGACCTGCGCATGCCCGACATGGACGGCCGCGCGCTGTGGCGCGAGATCGCGCTGCGCCATCCCCACCTCGCGCGCCGCGTGCTGTTCACCACCGGTGACACGCTGTCGGCCGAGGCCCACGAGACGCTGATGGTGTCGGGCTGCGCGAGCCTCGACAAGCCGTTCACGAAGGCGGAACTGCTGCGGCGCGTGGCCGGCATCGTGGGCTGACCACCGCCGGTTTGCGCCCAATCCTTCAACGGGGGCGCGGGCTCCCGTTCGCGTGGTGAACCGCGGCCTACACTCGCGGCTCCACCCCGCAGGAGACGCCATGTGTGCCGTCCGTTCCCTGTTGCTGGCCGCCGCGCTGCTCCCGTTCGGCGCGCAGGCCGAGGTCACCTTCGCGCGGGTCGATGCCTCCGCGCTGCTTTCCAACGCGCCCACGGGCACCGAGGCGAAGGACACGCGGTACGCCTACGGACTGGGCCCCCTCGCGGTCACGGGCGACGCCCGGTTGCCGGCGAGCCCGGTGTCCGTGCAGAGCGGGGGGGTGGCGAGGTCCGACTTCGGCTCGACCGGCGTGTCCCTCTCGTCCGCCGTGCTGACGGACGATGCCGGGTCGACCTCCGGGTACGCGCGGTCGTACTTCTTCGACACCCTGACGTTCGACGCACCGGGTCTCACGGGGCTCTCCGGGCAGGTCACGCTGGCCTACCGCATGGGTGGCACCTTTCGCGCCGAGGCAGGGCCGGGCAGTGCGGCCGGCGCCTCCGTGTCGCTGTCCGCCCGCTTCGGCAACGCCGCGGGTGGCGCCTGGGGCCAGTTGAGCAACGATGGCGGCACGGAGTTTCGCTCGGACCTGATGGCGAACGACGGCAACCCGAGCTTCATCATGCTGACGGCCGACATCGTCTGGGGCGAGGCGTACGACACCACGTTCGAATCCTTCACCGGCACGTGGGCCGCCTCGTCCGGCGGCGGACGGGCCTTCGCGGCGGTGGACGGCACCACGGGGCTGTGGGGCGGCATCGCATCGGCGACGCAGGGTGGCACGGTCGTGACGGGCTTCACCGTCAGCTCGTTCTCCGGCACCGACTACAGCCGGGCGTTCCCGGTCGCGGCACCGGTTCCCGATGCCCCGCAGGCGGCCCTGATGCTCGCGGGCCTGGCTGTCGTGGCCGGCTGGACACGCCGGCGCGCGCGGCGAGAATGAGGGCATCGCCACCCTGCCGCCGACCACCATGCCCGCTGCCGCGCCCCGTACCGTCGTGATCACCGGCGCTGCCGGCGCCCTGGGCCAGGCGGTGGCCGCCGAACTGGGGCCCGCCAACAACCTCGTGCTGATCAACCGCCATCTCGCCGAGGCCCCGCACGGCGTGCTGTCGCTCGCGGCCGACGTGACCTCGGACACCGCCATGGCCCACGCCGCGACCCTGATCGCCCGCCGCTTCGGCAGCGTCGAGATGCTCGTGCACACGGCCGGTGGCTTCGAGATGGGCGAGCCCGTGAACGAGCTGTCACGCGCCACGTGGGACCGCCTGATGGACCTCAACGCGTGGTCGTTCGTGACCGTGACGAAACACCTCGTGCCGCTGATCCGGGGCGGCTCCGGGGGCAGCATCGTTGCGGTGTCGGCCGCGTCCGCCGCGGCGGGCGATGCGCACAAGGGTGCCTACGCGGCCTCGAAGGCCGCGCTGCAGCGGCTCGTGGAGTCGCAGGCGGCGGAGCTGCGCGGGGAGGGCATCCGCGTCAACAGCGTCGCGCCGACGGTGCTCGACACCCCGGCCAACCGTGCCGCGATGCCCGATGCCGATCCGTCGGGCTGGACGCCGCTGCCCGATGCGGCCCGGGCCATCGCCTTCCTGCTGTCCGACGCCGCGCGGGCGGTGACCGGCCGCCACGTGGTGCTCGGCTGACATTTGCTCACGTCGGCAAGTGACCCGGGCGGCTAAGCTCGCCCCATGACAACAGGATGGGGAGCGCCGACCGCGGGCGCCGGGAGATGAACGCGCGGGTCACCCGGGTCACGGCCGCCCTGCAAGGCTGGATCGCGCAGCGTCCGGGCGAGGCCGTTCTCGTGGCGGCCGCGGCGGTGCTGGCGTTCGCGGTGGCGGCCTGGCCCTCGAGCCACCCTCGGCCCGCCGACCCGCGACCGCTCGTGGCCTCCGCGCATCCCTCGGTCGACGCACTGGCACAGTCCCTCGCCACCGACACCGTGTGGCGCGCGCTCGACCTGCGGTTCCCCGGCGCCACCCGCCAGGCCGCCGACGCTGCCTGGGCCGCGCGGCAGCGGGGCGCCGACGACCGCGACATGATGGCGGCCGCCCGCCAGGTGCAGCACGCGCTCGTGGGCATCGCGCTCGCGACGGCGCCCGACCCGCTGCTCGAACAGCACGCCGAACTGACCCGCCGCACGCTCGCGATCGCGTCCGACGCGGGGCCGCTCGTGTGCCGGGCCGCCCTCGACGGCTCACTCGACCTCGCGGTGCTGCTGCCCGCGCCCTTGGTGAAGGCCGACGCCACCTTCAAGGTGCTGCTGGCATCGACCCCGCCCCGGCGCGGCAAGCCGCTGTCCCCCGGTGCCGTGTTTCGAGCGCTGCAGCCGGTGCTGCTCGCGCTGACGCCGGCGCAGGTGACGCTGCTCCGCTCCGCCGGCGAGGTCCGGGCCTCGGGCGGCGCCCGGTGCGAGGCCATGAGCGCGTTCTACGGCGCGGTGGCCCGCTTGCCGGCGGAGCGGCGGCGCCTCGCGCTGCGGGCGGCGCTGCAGCGCTGAACCGGGACCACGCCGCCATCTGACGAATCGCGGCATCCGGGGCGGGAAATTGTCCGGGAAGGCGACACGAACGGTCCGGCATGTGGGGCCGGACGGGGTGAAGGCGCGTGGTCCGCAACTTGCGCCATGCGGCGCTGCCCATTCCCCCCTGATCCCATGAACGAAACGTCTTCCCTCGCGCGTGTCGCGCTGCTGGCCGTGGCACTCTCCGCGGCCTTGACCGCTTGTGGTGGTGGCGGTGGGGGTGCGGCCAGTCCCGCGCCGACCCCGGCACCCGCGCCCGCGCCCGCGCCCGAGACGGGCAACGGTGGCAACGGCAATGGCAACACCAACGGCACCTGGTCCGACCTCGGCAACACGCAGGCCCCGGCCCACGCGGCGGCCACGCCGGTGAACACCGGCTCGCCGTCGCCGGGCGGCACGCTCACCTTCACGAACATCGGTGCCAAGGGGTACTGGGGCCGTCGGGTCGAGACCCCGGCCGGCGACGCCAGCTGCACCGTGCAGTCGGAGGTCATCAAGTACCCGTGGGGCACCGAGTCGTGCTGCCGCGTGCCGCACGAGGTCACGAACGACAAGCTGAGCCCGTTCAACGAGGAACTGGCGCTCGTGCTCGACGGCCCGCTGCGCCTCAAGCAGCTGGTGGTCTACCAGCCCCTGGCCGCGAACGACGGCGACTGGGCGATCCGCTCGTTCTGGGACCGCCGCATGCCCGAGAAGACCTACAACTTCCACTTCTCCGGTCCGAACAAGACCACCGTGCTGCCCGCCGAACTCGGCAACAGCTGCACCGTGTACGCGATGCAGCAGAAGCCGTTCAAGTGCGGCCCCGGAAGCGACCCGTACTGCCCCGGCTCGGACCTCGACTTCACTGGCTGGAAGGGCTCGAAGCTCGTCGTGATGCTGGCCTCGATGCCGTATGCGGACGACCCGTCGATGAAGCCGCTGAGCTGCGTGACCGGCGGCAAGGACGAACGGGCGGAAGACTCGCCGTGGCTCGGCATCGCGCCGTCGGAGCTGTTCCGCGACGGCTGGTCCGGCTACAGCCCGTGCCACTGCTTCAGCAACTCCAACAACGCGGGGCTCGGCGACGGCTGCGGCCAGATCAACCTGCTGGAGGTGGTGGCCGAATCGCAGGGCCGCCAGTACGGCAACCGCGACATCGTCAGCACCGGCATCCGCTCGTTCCAGGTGGGTTCGCTCGGCGGCTCGACCTGTGGCATCCAGGGCTGCGGCATCGAGAACTTCGCGGGCAACGCCGACCTGCTCGACGCCAACAGCCGCACCGTGATGACCCAGGCCGCCGTCATCGACGCGAACAACCGCGCCGGCGCCGCGGGGCCCGTGTGGCGCCGTGCCACCGACGACCGCTACTACCTCGTGCTGCTCGACGAGCAGTCCCGCGCGGTGCAGGTCGCGGTCATCCATCCGGGCAGCATCCCGGCCGCGGCGCGGACGATCGTGCCGGCCTTGCCGAACACGCTGACCCGGAGCGCCGTCGACGGCCTGATGGCGCTGCGCCTGCCGAAGTAGTGCCGGATACAGTGCGGGGACCACCCAAAGGAGCACCCGCATGGCACCGGTCACGGTCGACCCCCGCAAGGTCCACGAGTTCGTCGACGAGCAGGCCTTCCACGACTGGCTCTCGCGCCACCACGACGTGGAGGACGAGGTGTGGATCAAGATCCACAAGCTGGGGTCGGGCCTGCCGTCGATCACGCCGAAGCAGGCCATCGACGTGGTGCTGTGCTGGGGCTGGATCGACGCGATCCGCAAGGGATTCGACGACACGAGCTACCTGCAGCGCTACACGCGCCGGCGCAAGGGCAGCGTGTGGAGCCAGATCAACGTGGGCAACGTGGCCCGCCTCGTCGAGGCCGGCCGGATGACCCCGCACGGCCTCGCCGAAGTCGAGGCCGCGAAGGCCGACGGGCGCTGGGAAAAGGCCTACGCCGGCAGCAAGGAGATGAAGATCCCCGCCGACCTCCAGGCCGCCATCGACGCCGAGCCGGAGGCGAAGGCCATGCTGGCGCGCCTGACGGCGCAGAACCGCTTCGCGCTGGCGTTCCGGGTGCACCAGCTGAAGACCGAGGCCGGACGCCAGCGGAAGATCACGGCCTTCGTCGAGATGCTCAAGCGGGGCGAGACGATCTACCCGCAGAAGGCATAGTCAGGTTCGGCCCAGCCGCTGCCGCGTGCGCCGCGCCACGTCCTTCACCCAGGGCTGTGCGGCGTGGTGGTTCGCCGCGAACGCCTCGATGCGGTCGCGGTAGGCGAGCGACGCGCCGATCAGGTCCAGCCCGTCGAGCACCATGCGGCGGTGGCGCTCCGACAGCGTGAACGGCACGGACCGCGTGGGCGTGCGCACCGTCATCGACACGGCGTCGACCTCGACGTGCAGTGGGGTGTCCGTGTCCGCCTCGTTCAGCAGCGCGAGGCCGTCCTCGGGCGACACCGCGGCCACCAGCAGCCCGTTGTTCAGCGCGTTCGAGTAGAAGATCTCGCCGAAACCCGGGGCCACCACGGCCTCGATGCCGTACTGCTGCAGGCCCCACACCGCGTGCTCGCGGCTCGAGCCGCACCCGAAGTTCGGCCCCGCGACGAGCACGCGGGTGCCGGCCCACGCGGGGCGGTTCAGCACGAAGTCCGGGCGCGGGCGGCCGTCGCCGTCGAAGCGCAGGTCCCACAGCAGGCCGCGGTCGAGGCCCGCCTTGTCGATGCCGCGCAGGAACTGCTTCGGCATGATCTGGTCCGTGTCGAGGTTGGCAATGTCCAGCGCGGCGGCGATGCCGGCGACGGGGCCACGGGCGGTGTCGTTCATGCAAGGGGCTCCAGCTGGCGCACGTCGGTGATGTGGCCGGTCACGGCCGCGGCGGCGGCCATCGCCGGGCTCATCAGGTGGGTGATGGCGCCACGGCCCTGGCGGCCCTCGAAATTGCGGTTGGTCGTCGAGGCGCAGCGCTGGCCGGGGGCGAGCACGTCGTCGTTCATCGCGAGGCACATCGAGCAGCCCGGCTGGCGCCATTCGAAGCCGGCGTCGATCAGCACCTGCGCAACCCCTTCGGCCTCCGCCTGCTGCCTCACCGCGCCCGAACCGGGCACCACCATCGCGCGCAGGCCCGGGGCGACGTGGCGCCCCTTCACGATCGCGGCGGCGGCGCGCAGGTCCTCGATGCGGGCGTTGGTGCACGAGCCGATGAACACGTGCTGCACGGGCAGGCCTTCGAGCGGGGTGCCTTCCGAGAGGCCCGTGTAGCGCATGGCCTGCAGCAGGCTCGTGCGCTGCTCGCCGTCCGCGGCGGGCACGCGGCCGGTGACCGGCACGGCCTGGTCGGGGCTCGTTCCCCAGGTGACGTAGGGCACGACGTCGGCGGCGTCGAAGCGGTGTTCGATGTCGAAGGTGGCACCGTCGTCGGTGTGCAGCGTGGCCCAGTGGGCGAGGGCGGCGGTTCGTTGTTCGCCGCCGATGTCGGGGGCGCGGGCGAGCACGTAGTCGATGGCTGCGGCATCGGGGGCGATCAGCGCACCGCGGGCGCCGGCCTCCACCGCCATGTTGCACAGCGTGAACCGCGCCTCGACCGACAGCGCTTCGATCGCACCGCCGCAGAACTCCACCACGCAGCCGCGCGCGCCCTGCGCGCCGATGCGTCCGATCACCATCAGGATGAGGTCCTTCGACGTGGTGCCCGCGGGGAGGCGGCCGTCGATGCGGATGCGCATGTCGCGCGCGAGCCGGTAGACGAGCGTCTGTGTCGCCAGCACGTGCTCGACCTCGGAGGTGCCGATGCCGAAGCCGAGGGCGCCCAGCGCGCCGTAGGTGGTGGTGTGGCTGTCGCCGCAGATCACCACCATCCCCGGGCGGATCATCCCGTGTTCGGGCGCGATGATGTGCTCGATGCCCTGCAGCGTGTCGTTCGTGTCGAAGAGGGCGATGCCGTGGCGGTCGCAGTTGCGCTTGAGGTTGCTGGCCTGCAGCGCCGAGGCGGGGTCCTGGATCACGCGGTGTGCGCCCGGGTGGGTCGGGATGATGTGGCTCACCACCGCGACGTTCTGACCCGGCATCAGCACGCCGCGCCCCTGCTCGTGCAGCCCGGCGAAGGCCTGCGGGCTGGTGTACTCGTTCATCAGGTGCAGGTCGCAGAACAGCAGCACGTTGTCGGCATCGAGTGCGGCGACGGTGTGCGAGTCGACCAGCTTGCGGTAGAGCGTGCGGGGCGTCATGCCACCTCCCGCGCGAAGAACGGTGTCACGGTTTCGAGCAGCACCTCGGGCGCCTCCTCGGCGATGTAGTGGCCGCAGGGCAGCGCATGGCCCTCGACGTGCGCGGCGACGCGGCGCCACTCGGCGAGCGGTTGGAAGCAGCGGTGCACCACACCCTGTTCGCCCCACAGCACGAGCAGCGGCATCGTGAGCTTGCGGCCCGCGTCGCGGTCTTCCCGGTCGTGTTTCAGGTCGATGCCGGCGGAGGCGCGGTAGTCCTCGCACAGCCCGTGGGCCGCGCCGGGCTGGGCCACGCCGCGCTGGTACTCGGCGAGGGCGCGCGGGTCGAAGGGTGCGAGGCCCGCGCTGCGGCGGCCCATCACCTCCAGCACGTAGGCGCCGGGGTCGGCCTCGATCAGCCGCTCGGGCAGCGGGGCCGGCTGGATCAGGAAGAACCAGTGCCAGTACGCGCGGGCGAACGCCTCGCCGGTCTGTTCGTACATCGCGAGCGTGGGGGCCACGTCCAGCAGCACCAGGCGCCGCACCGCGGCGGCGTGGTCCATCGCGAGCCGGTGGGCCACGCGGGCGCCGCGGTCGTGGGCCATCACGTCGAACCGCTCGAAGCCGAGCTGGGCCATCAGCGCCACCTGGTCGCGGGCCATCGTTCGCTTGCTGTAGATCAGCGGCTCCGTGCCGGCGGGTTTCGACGAGTCGCCGTAGCCGCGCAGGTCGGGCATCACCAGCGTGTGGTGTTCCGCGAGCCGTGGCGCCACCTGGTGCCAGATCGCGCGGGTCTGCGGGTGGCCGTGCAACAGCAGCAGCGGCGGGCCCGAGCCGCCGACGGTGGCGGCGATCTCGACACCGCCGCCGATGTCGACGGTGCGGTGCTCAAAGCCGGGGAACAGCACGTGGAGGGTGGAACGGGTTGCCATGGTGCCATCCTAGGCGGGGGCGCTGCAAAGATGAATGGCGGATGAGACACTTCATTCTTGCCTTCAACGACCGAATCGACGCGATGGATGCCTTCTCCGACCTCGCCTTCTTCAAGCTGCTCGTGGCCCACGGGCAGTTGGCCGCCGCAGCCCAGGAACTGGGGGTCACGCCGCCCTCGGTGAGCAAACGGCTCGCCGCGCTGGAGGCGCGCCTCGGGGTGCGCCTGCTCCACCGCACCACACGCCGCATGAGCCTCACGCCTGAAGGCGAGACCTACCTCGGCGAGGGCACGAAGCTGCTGGCGGACCTCGACGCACTGGAACGCACCGTGGCCGGCGCGAAGGCCGTGCCGCAGGGCCTGCTGCGCGTGGGCGCCACGCTCGGCTTCGGCCGGCGTCACGTCGCCCCCGCGCTGTCGAAGTTCGCGCGCGTGCATCCCGGCGTGGAGGTGCAGCTGCACCTCGGCGACCGGCCGGTGAACCTCGTGGAGCAGGGGCTCGACGTGGGGATCCGCTTCGGTGAACTGCCCGATGCCCGTCTCACGGCGCGCCTGCTGGCGCCGAACCGCCGGCTGCTGTGTGCCTCGCCGGCCTACCTCCGCCGAGCCGGCGTTCCGGCCGCACCCCGCGAGCTGGCGCGGCACCCGTGTCTCTTCCTGCGTGAAGGCGACGAGACCTTCGGCACCTGGCACCTGCGTGCAGGCACGCGCCAGGAGACGGTCAAGGTGCGCGGGCCGCTGAGCAGCAACGACGGCGACAGCGTGCTGTCGTGGGCGCTCGACGGGCACGGCATCGCGATGCGGTCGGAGTGGGATGTGGCGCCGTTCCTGCGCTCGGGCCGCCTCGTCGAAGTGCTGGGCGACTGGACCCCGCCGCCGGCCGACATCCACATCGTCTTCCCGACGAAGGAGAACCTGTCGGCGAAGACGCGGGCGTTCGTGGAGTTCCTGCTGGAGCGCTTCGCGGAACGCCGGGACGGGGCGGGTTGGTAGGTGCTGGCAGCGTCTCCTCAGGTCCCCGTCATTCGACCCCCGCAGGCTCGTTCTCGGCGTGCCGGTCAGGCTCCGTGGTGCGAAGGATCTCGTTCAGGACGGACGTGGCGTAGTTCCCGGCGGGCAGGGCGAACGTGAGCACCAGTTGATCGGCCTGCGGCCATTCCCATGACATGTCCCGCGGGCTCGCCGCCAGGGCGCGGCGCTCCTGGTCCAGGCCGGCGTGTTCCATGCCGTCGCACAAGGTGGCGTGACGTTCCGCCACGCCGTTCTCCAGGGCCTGGGCCTGGTCGGTGGCGCTCACGCGGCCCCGACCCCAGAGCGGTCCGGTGGGCCGGCCCGCCTCGTCCATCACGTCACCGGGCAGCGTCTGGCCCCACAGCCCCTGCTGGATTCGCAGCGCCAGCACTTCATTGAAGACGAAGGAGCGAACCGCCGACAGGTAGATGCCCTTCTTCTTCGGGTTGCGCACGCGGATCTCGCGGGCGAGCATGGCCCGGCCCTGCTCGACGTTGCCGCCGTCGAAGCCGAAACGCTGGGCGCCGAAGTAGTTGGGCGCGCCCTGCGACGCCACGGCCGCGAGGTTGGCCTCGATGGCATCGCGGTCGCCGGTCACCTCACGCAGCACGATGCGGAACCGGTTGCCTTGCAGATCACCGGGCCGCAGCTTCTTCACGTGGCGGCTCTGGCTCAGCACCCGGAACTCCGGGTGCTGCAGCAGGGTCAGGTCGGGCGTCTCTCCCTTCGGCAGGTAGATGCTGAACCACTGGCGGGTGACGGCGTAGCGGTCCTTGAGGCCGGCATAGCCCACGTCCCGTTCCTGGACGCCGGCGGCCTCGGCCAGCTGCTGGGCGACGAAGGCGGTGTTGGCACCGTTCTTCTCGACGTCCAGCCAGAGGTGTTCGCCCGCACCGGAGGGCAGCTGCAGCGGCAGTTCGGTCACGATGAAATCCTCGTTGAGGCGTTTCAATGTGCCGCTGGCACCGCTGGCCGGATAGGCGTTGGGCCACTGCGGCAAGGTCGTGTATCGAGCGTCGGTCATGAGCGGTCTGAGAGTGCAGGCCGTGATTCTCTCCCCATCGTCGAGCCGTCGCCTGCGGCCGCCGTTCATGCCCGGCACGGCAGTGCGGCCCGGCCGGGACACCGCGTTGCCGCGACGACACACTCCGCCTTGCGCGCGCCTCGCCTCGTCCCTAGACTGCGCACCTTTCCCACCTGCTCGCCCACACGGAGTCCATCGTGTCCTGCCGCACCGCCGCCCTCTGAGCCGTCGACCGCCATCCGTCTCATGCCCGCCATGAGCACGGCCGCTGCAGCCACTCTCCGTGCCTCCCCCGTCCACGCCATGCGGACGGCGGACGCCCAGCCAGCCAAGCACCGCGCATGCCCCGTCGTCGGTTCGTTCCATCGAACCAGGAGACGACCATGTCTGCGCACATCGGGTCGGCGACGCACGTCGACCCCCACCTCCCCTCGCTGGAGATCCTGAAGTACCCCAGGACTCCGCACCTCGAAGGCTCGCGCCTGCAACCCGGCGACGAAGGCCACGAGCACGTTCGAATCGCCTCGCTCGCGGGCCGGCACGCCGTCATCGAGGAAAAGCTCGACGGCGCCAATGCCGGCATCTCGTTCACCTCGGGTGGCGAGCTGCTGCTGCAGTCCCGCGGGCACTACCTCGTCGGCGGAGGCCGCGAGCGGCAGTTCGGGCCGTTCAAGCAATGGGCCACGGCCCACGAGGCTTGCCTCCTCGAACGGCTCGAGGACCGCTACGTGATGTACGGCGAATGGCTGTACGCCAAGCACTCGGTCAGCTACGACCAGCTGCCGCACTGGTTCTGCGAGTTCGACATCTACGACCGCGTCGACGGCGTGTTCCTGAACACGCCGCGCCGGCACGCGCTGCTGGCCGGGTCGCCGATCGTGAGTGTTCCCGTGCTGCATGCCGGCGTGATGCCGCGTGACCTCAAGACGCTGCGCTCCTTCGTCAAGCCGTCGCTGGCGAAAAGCCCGCGATGGCGAGAGGCCTTCGAGGCCGGGGTGCGGCGGCAGGGGCTCGACCTGGCGCTGGCCTGGCGGCAGACCGACCAGTCGGACCTGTCGGAAGGCCTGTACCTCAAGCTCGAAGACGAACGCGAGGTGCTGGGCCGCTGCAAGTGGGTGCGCCCGGACTTCGTCCAGACGATCCTGGACTCGGGCTCGCATCACAGCACCCGGCCGGTGATTCCCAACGGGTTGGCGCCGCAGGTCGACCTGTATGCACCGCATCCTGCAGCCGGGTGGACCGGCCTGGACGCGAGCGACTGAACACGTCCACGAAGGAGAACAACATGGACCATGAAACCATCCGGGCGCTGTGCCCGGTCGACGCGCGTGCAAGCTACGACTGGGATGCCTGCTGCGAAGTCTTCCCGCGCCTGCGCGCGCTCGAGACGACGCCGCAAAGCCCGCGGTACCACGCTGAAGGCAATGTCGGCCTCCACACCCGCATGGTGCTCGATGCGCTGCTGGACTCCGATCACTTCCGGTCGGCGACCGGCCCGCGGCGCGAAACCCTGTTCCTGGCGGCACTGTTGCACGACCTGTGCAAGCCCGAGACCACGGTCATCGACCCGGCCACCGGCGAGATCGGCCAGCCGGGCCATTCACGCCGCGGGGCGGTCGACGTGCGCGCGCTGCTGTGGCGCGCCGGCGTGCCGTTCGCGCTGCGCGAGGCCGTGTGCCGGATCATCGCCGTGCACCAGGTGCCGTTCTTCGCGTTCGACTCGCGGCGCGGCGAGTCACCGGAGTTCATCGCCCGCCGCTTGTCGTGGAGCCTCGATGTGAGCGACCTGGTGTGCGTGGCGCGGGCGGACATGAAGGGCCGCATCTGCCACGACCAGCAGGCGCGGCTCGACGACATCGCGCTGTTCGAGCAACTGGCCCGCGAGGACGGCTGCTGGGACACCCCGCGTGCCGCCGCCTCCGCGCACACCCGGCTGATGTATGCACGGGGTGCGGCGGTGCACCTCGACACACCGCTGTTCCAGGCCGCCGGCTCGAAGGTGACCGTGCTCTGCGGGTTGCCGGCGTCGGGCAAGGACAGCTGGGTGGCGCGCCACGCACCGGACCTCGACGTCGTCTCGTTCGACGACGCGAAGGCCGAGCTCCGCCTGAAGCACGGCGAGAACGACGGGCTCGCGGCACACCGTGCGGTCGACAAGGCGAAGTCGCTGCTGCGCCGCCACGCGCCGTTCGTCTGGAACGCCACGCACCTGAGCGAACAGATGCGCGGCAAGACGCTGGACCTGCTGTTCGCGTACGACGCGGACGTGCGCCTCGTGTACCTCGAGGTGCCGTGCACCACGCTGTTCAAGCGCAACGCCGCGCGCGACACGACGCTGAGGCAGAAGGACCTCGAACGGATGCTGCACCGTTGGGAGGTGCCGCTGCCGTGGGAAGCCCACGAGGTGCACTGCGAGGTCACGCCTTGAACGTCGTCCACGGGCGCAGCCGCGCCACGCCATCGATCAGGCCTGCTTCGGTCTGCGCCTCGATGACCGGACCGATGGGTTTGTAGGCTTGCGGCGCCTCCTCGATGCGGCGTTCTTCACGCAGGGTGATGCACTGCCAGTCCTGGCCGTGACCTTCCGTGGGTGCCATTCGCCGCACCTCCTGGCGGCGCATCCGGCGACCCGCCCCGTGGCTGCAGGAACGAAGCCAGTCCTCGTGGCCCAGTCCGCGGACGACGTACGAGCTGTCGCCCATGGATCCCGGGATGCGCGCGAACTGCCCGGCATGCGCGGGCGTCGCACCCTTGCGGTGGACGTTGACCCCCTGTTCGGTCAGCACGACGTTGTGGGGAACGTCCACGACCAGGCGGGAGCGATCGTCGTCGAACAGGGCCGCGAACTCCTGCCGCACCATCTCCGCCAGCACCACGCGGTTGGCCCAGGCATAGCGGGCCGCCACGCCCATGGCCAGCAGATACTCGTGCGCCAGCGGGCCCGCCAGCGCGTACAGGCGGCTCTCTGGATGCGGAACTCCCGCCGGCCAGGCGTCCCTCGCCCGGTCCATCCAGCGGGCACCGACGTGGAAACCCAGGTCCCGCGAGCCGCTGTGGATCATGACGACGACGTCGCCCGCGCGCAGGCCCAGCTCGTAGGCTGCGTGGCGGTCGAGGATCTCATCGACGACCTGCAGTTCGACGAAGTGGTTGCCGGCCCCGGGTGTGCCGAGGCACGGGTCGCGGATCACCTCGCGGCCGCTGGTGAACGAAGCTGGCGCATGGCGTGAGTCTCCTCCCAACGGGTCGAGCCCCACGCAGCGGGTCACTTCGTCCATGAGCCGTTCCCGATCGGCGCCGGCCCAGACGCCTTCGGGTGCCAGCCGGTCCAGGAAAGCGTGCGGACCCGCGTCGAACAGGGCCTTGAACGCCTGCGTGGGCGTCGGCACGTTGCGGGCATTCTCCAGCAGCACGGACTTGAGCCGTCCGATGAGCGCACTCTGCCGGGGTGCCACCTGCGCCAGCGACAGCCCGGTGGTGAGCAGGCGCATGCCGCAGTTGATGTCGGTTCCGATGGCCGCGGGGATGACGACGGACTCCGGCGTCGCCACCACGGAGCCGACCGGGGCGATGGTGCCGGGATGGAAGTCGGGCGTGGCGCAGGCTGCGCACACGGCGGGGTCGCCGTCCGGCGTCTTCACGGACGCGAAGGCCAGCAGTTGCCGGACGGCCTTCTCCTCCAGGGGCAACGAGACCGGCAGAAGGATGGTGGCCTGTGCGGATTCGTTGCGGACGGTGTAGATGCCGTCCTGGTAGCGCAGGTCGATGCGCGCGCGGGCGAAGGCGCGCTGCAGACGTTTCTGGTGGGACATGATGCTCTGCATTCCGGAGCCGGGAGGCTCCAAGACCGGTGGCGTCGTTCGGGATCGCACCGGCGAAAAGGAACAGCCATCCGGCGATGAGCCGTGGCTGGGGACCTTTTCTGCAGCAGCAGTCAGAAAGGAGAAGCGCGAGTCTACGGGGTCGGTGGGGACATGCCAACCCGCGAAGCGTCGTGTGTGGTGTTTTCGCCGTGGGTGTCACCACACGCAGCTTCGAGTAGGCAGCTGACGGGCGAACCGCCTACGTCCAGCCCTTGACCCGCGCCGCCTCGATCTCCTGCCGCTTGCGGATCTGCGCGAGGTTGGCCGCGTCCAGGCGCGTCACGTCCCGGTGCGTCGCGAAGAAGGGGCCGTCCAGCCAACCGTCCTCGTGGGTGAAGGCCATGGTCCACGCGAGGTTCGGCGGAAAGACGAGGGCATCGGACAGGTCGACCTCGGCGGGTCGTGCGTCCGTTGCGAGGGCGAAGCGGCGGTCGTTCGACAGCACCAGGTACTCCGGTGCTTCACGCACCGCGTAGGCCGCCAGCGCGGCCTTGCCCTGCAGGCACTCGTAGCCGCCGCCGCTGAACACGTGCCACAGGTAGGCCTTCATGTTGTAGCCCTGGCGGCCGTACACGCCGATCCAGGCGGTGGCGAGCGCCGAGGCTTCCGCCTCCGGCAGCACGCGCAACACGCGGCCAGGTCGGACGAGAGGGGATTCGGATCGGGAGACCATGACCGGCAGTATGCCCCCGGGCTCGGGGTCACGGCATGGGGATGGGTTCGTGCTCATCCGACGACTCGAAGCGCAGCACGCAACGGGGCATGCCATTGATGAACAGCCGGTCGCGCCGTGCCGCGACGTGCCGCTGGCCGGGTGTCAGCACGACGTCGCGCGTGTCCGAGGCCGTCGTGATCCAGGCGGTTCCTGAGAGGCAGGTCACGGAAACCTCCGCAGTGCACACGAGGCGCACCGGTGTGCCGGTTTCAAGGGTGAAGCGTTGGCTCCAGCCATCGGCCTGCGGACGTGCCGACGAAATCGGCGCCATGTTCGGGATGTTCATGCGAGTTCGCCCGAAGGCGTTGCGAGTCACGATGACCGTGATTCCAAACGTCCGCCCCATGGGGGTCAAACGGCCATTTCGAATGCGGGCATGCGCGCGCGGAATGCGGTTCGTGCCGGCGCGGCCATGTGCTAAAACCCCCTTGCCGAAGACACCGGACCCGACGCGTGCCGATCCCGCTTGCCCAGCTCTCCTACCTCGACCTGCTCCGCGGTTTCGTGGCGGTGGGCCGACGCCTGAGCATCACGCTCGCCGCGAAGGACCTGCACCTCACCCAGTCGGCGGTGAGCCGGCAGATCCTCACGTTGGAGAAGCGCGTGGGCACGCCGCTGCTGGAGCGGGGCTACCGCTCGATCGCGCTGACCCCCGCGGGAGAAAAGCTGTTCCGCGTCGCCGACGACGTCATCGGGCGGTTGCAGGAGGTCCTCGGCGACATCGGCACGTCCGCGGCCGCGCAACCCGTGCGGCTGACGGCCAGCATCGGCGTGACGGGGCTGTGGCTGGTGCCGCGCCTGAAGAACTTCCAGCAGTTGCGTCCCGGGGTGGACCTTCGCATCTCCGCTCACAACGGGGTGCTGGACCTGCGGCGTGAAGGCATCGACCTCGCGATCCGGTACACCTCGCCGGCGCTGGCCACCGAGGGCAGCACCCGCCTGTTCGGGCACACGATCGCGCCGGTGGCACACCCGTCGCTGGGGCTCGGGCGACTGGCTTCCGCGCAGGCGCTGGCGGCTTGCTCCCTGCTGGCGTACGACGACTCGACGTACCCGTGGCTGCAATGGTCCGACTGGCTGATGTCGGTCGGCTGGGGTCCCGCCACGCCTCGCAGCGTGCAGCACTTCAACCAGTACGACCAGGTCATCCAGGCGGCCGCCGACGGGCAGGGTGTCGCGCTCGGTCGCCTCGAACTGATCCAGCCGCTGCTCGACGAGGGCCGCCTCGAACAGGTGGGACCCACCCGGCCCGGCCACGCCTCGGACCATGCCTACTGGCTGGTGCGAGCCGACGAGCACCCGCGCGAGCACGTGCGCGTGGTGGCCGATTGGCTCGAGGCGGAGTCGCAGGCGTGCCGCGCCATCGCCGGCCGGTGATCAGGGGGCCGGCTTGCCCGGCGAGAGCTTCAGGCTGAGGAGCACCGACCCCGCGACGATCGCGCCCACGACCAGCAGCGACCACTGCACCGGCATGTGGAACCACGGCCCGATCAGCATCTTGCCGCCGATGAACACGAGCACGATCGCCAGGCCGTACTTGAGCAGGTGGAAGCGCTGGGCCATGTCGGCCAGCAGGAAGTACAGGGCCCGCAGGCCCATGATGGCGAAGATGTTGGACGTGAACACGATGAACGGGTCGGTGGTGACGGCGAAGATGGCCGGGATGCTGTCCACCGCGAACACGAGGTCGCTGGCCTCGATCATCACGAGCACGAGGAACATCGGCGTGGCCCAGCGGCGGCCGTCGATGTGCACGAAGAACTTCTCGTCCTGGAATTCCGGCGTGATGCGCAGGTGGCTCCGCAGCCAGCGCAGCAGGGGGTTCTTGCCCAGGTCGGGCTGGTGCTCGGCGAAGGCCAGCATCTTGATGCCGGTGATCACGAGGAACGCGCCGAAGACGTAGAGCACCCAGGCGAACTCCGTCACGAGCCACACGCCCGCGAGGATCATGGCGGCACGCATGACGATGGCCCCGAGCACGCCGTAGAGCAGCACGCGGCGCTGGAGGTGCGGCGGCACCGCGAAGTAGCCGAAGATCATCACGAAGACGAACATGTTGTCGACCGAGAGGGACTGCTCGATCAGGTAGCCGGTGACGAACTCCAGCGCGATGCGGTGGGCGGTCGGCCGGTCCACGGTGGTGTCGACGTGCCACCACAACAGTCCCGCGAACGCGAAGGCCAGCAGCACCCAGGCCGTCACCCACGCCCCGGCTTCCCGCACCGACACGCGGTGGGCCTTGTTGCCGCCGAAGACGAACAGGTCCAGGGCCAGCATCGCCAGCACGAAGGCGATGAAGCCGGCCCACATCGGGGCGGTGGCGAGGGACTCGATGTTCATCGGTCAGTCCGCCGTGGCGACCCACAGCGCCGTGAGGCCGGTGCCGATGCCGGCCGGGATGCCGAAGCGCTCGAGCCGCGAGGGGACATCTCCGGCGATCACCTCGACCGGCACGGAGGTCAGCGCGATCACCCGGTTGACGACCGACCCTTCGACCATCCGCAGCAGCAGGTTCTTGCGCGTGGTGCCGATGACGATGCGGTCGCAACGGAACCGCCGCGCGGCCTCGGCGATGCACGCGGCCCGGTCGCCGACCTCCCAGTGCACGGTGTGGCGCACGCCGGCGGCGTCGAGCGAGCGGCTCGCGCCGGCGAGCACCGACACGGCCGTGTCGCGGTGGAAGTCCGTGCACGCCTGATGGCCGACGTGGCTCGCCACGTGGCCGGGCAGGGGCGACTGGACGTTGAGCACGTGGACCTGCAGGTCCGCATCCTTCCGCGACGCGTCGACGACGTGCTGCACGCCATGCCGCGCACTGGTGGATCCGTCGTATGGCAACAGGATGGTCGACATGGTTGGCTCCTTCGGCGACATCTCCGTGGGGAGAAATCTAGGCCACCGGTGCACGTCGAGGAAGGTGAACTTACAGTCGTTCCACTTCGGTTTTCCCGAACCACGGCCTTGCCGGGGACTTGGAGATTCGAGATGAACCTGCCCTTCAACTACCGGCACCTCCACTACTTCTGGGTGGTGGTCAAGGAAGGTGGCATCGCCCGCGCCGCTGAGCGCCTGGGCATGGCGGTGCAGACCGTCAGCGGGCAGGTGCGCGAACTCGAAGGGGCCCTCGGCTTCGCGCTGTTCAAGTCGTCGGGCCGCAGCCTCGAACTCACCGAGGCGGGCCAGGAGGCGTTCCGGCACGCCGACGCGATCTTCCAGTTGGGGACGCAACTGGCTGCGTCGGTGCGCGAGGTGGCGACGTCGACGTCGCGGCGCTTTGCCGTGGGCATCACCAACGGCCTGCCGAAGGCCGCGGTGGAACGCCTGCTGGAGCCGGTGGCGCGCGTGCCGGGCGTGCACCTCCAGGCGTGGGAGTACGGCTTCCACGACATGCTGGCCGCACTCGCCTTGCACCGGCTCGACCTCGTGCTGGCCGACCGCGCGGCCCCGGCCAACCCGAACCTCAAGGTGTTCAACCACCACCTCGGCGAAGCCTCGATCCGGTGGTACGCGACACCGGAACTGAAGGCCTCGACGAACGCGCGGTTCCCGGAGTGCCTGGGCGAACTGCCGCTGCTGCTGCCCACGCCGGACATGGCGCTGCGCGAGCGCATCGGCCTGTGGTTCGAGCGGCAGTCGATCCGTCCCCGGATCATCGGCGAGTTCGCCGACAGCGGCATGATCGCGACCTTCGGTGCGTACGGCATGGGCGCCTTCCCCGCGACGGGTTGGTCCCATTCGGACCTGACCCGCCGCCAGGGCCTGAAGTTGCTGGGCCGCTCGCCCGAGGTGTCGGAGCAGATCTACGCGATCAGTGCGGAGCGGAAGATCGAGGACCCGCTGATCCAGACGTTGCTGGCGCAGCGGGTCGCGCAGTGACCGACCCCTGGGCGACCGGTGCGCCGACGCAATCTGAACCCTAGCTATCGGCAGCCCCAGGTTTCCGCCGCGACGGATGCCTCGGATGATGGGGAGTTGCCACAGCCACCGGTACCGCACCATGTCCCATACCGTCGACAACACCGTTCGCACCATCAAGAAGAACCTGGACCAGGGCGTGTTCGACTGGGACGTCTCCCGCCGCGAACTCCAGGACAACAACCGGAAGATCGCCGAGCTGGCCCCTCAGGACCGGAACGAGGTCGTCAAGAAGCTCAGCGACGACGACCTCAAGAACTGGACGCAGGAGATCGACGGCGAGAACGAGCCCCTCACCGCATCCGAGCGCGGCGAGCTGTTCGGACACCTGGCCGAGGGCCTGGATGGCGAGCAGCTCGCCCGGGTTTCCCGGGCCTTCGATGGCAGTCCCGGCGGGCGGGTCGCGCTTGGAAGCGCCGTGGCCAGCCACGCGTCGCCCCAGGCGAAGGTGGCGTTCATCGAGGCCGTCAAGAACGACATCGACGGCGACTACAAGGCCCTCCAGGGCCGCGACGGGAACGCCGAGGCGCTGGTGACGGCGGACGTGCTGGCCAGCCTCAAGAACCATCCGGGCGAGTTCAACCTCGCCGTCGGGTCGCTCGGCACCGACCAGCTCCAGGCCGTGATGAAGGTGGGATTCGGCCGCGTCTACATCGCCCACGGCCCGAACGGGCTCGCACAGACGGGCGGGTCGCAGCTCTTCTCTCCTCAGGCCACCCTCGACATCCTGGACGCGGCCGCCCGCTCACCGGACGCGAGGACGAAGGCGCAGGTCTTCATGGCGGCCATGGGCGACGACGTCCGCACCCTCTCGAGCGGCACGCCGTTCGAACCGCAGGTGCGCGACGCGGTGAAGCGGCTGGTGGACAGCGACCCCCACGGCCTCGTGTACGAGCTGAAGGAGCGCTCCGATCCGAGTGGTGCGTCGCTCGTGACCTACATGGAGGACCTGATGGAGAAGGGCAAGCCCGGCGAGGTCAACGACCTGATCGGCGCCTTGCGGAACGACCCGGATGGACCGAACAGCGCCGTCGTGGACCTGAGCGCGAAAGAGGGCGAAGTGCTGGGGTTCACCATCGGAGCGACCACCACGGCCATCAACAACCGGTCCGACAGTGCCGAAGCCAAGGCCGATCAGCTGAAGAACCTCTTCGGGGCCGCCTTCGGGGTCGTTGGCAGCTCGAACGGTGTGACGGGGGGCGCCTCCGCCGCGGCGAACGCCATCGTCGCCGACGCCTTCGATCAGGCCGTGCTGAACGTCAAGGACAACAACGGCAAGGTGCAGGACGCGATCTACCAGGCGGCCTTGCCTCGGGACGAGGACGGTTTCCTCGTCAAAGGTGCTGGCCGCGACGCGTTCCACGATGCGCTCAGCACCTTCGTCGGGCGTTCGGGCTGAGCGTTTGCCTGAATGGCCGCGGACGCGCTGCGGGCGCTACGCGTCGGCCTTCGCCCGCGGCTTCAGGCGGAAGCTGATGCCGAGGCGGTTGATGGCGTTCATCGTCGCGATGGTCGGCGCCAGGTCCAACAGGTCCTTCTCCGAGAAGTCCGCCGCGGTCGCCGCATGGGCGTCGTTGGATGCGTGCGTCTCGCTGACGTGGGTCCTCCTCGGCCCATGCGAGGGCCGCGCGTTCCTTTCCGAGAACAGGTAGACCGCCAAGCGCCAGACCGGCACGAGCACAACGGGGTCCAACCTGGTCAGACGGACTCGGGCTGTCGGTTGTGACGGCGCCCCGGCAGCTTTGCGGTGAAACCGGTGTGTCGGCCACCGTGCAGCCCGCCGATGCCCAATGAGCTCGAGGTCTGCGGACCCACACCTGCTGGCGCAGCGGCCGAACAGCGTCGGAGTGGTCCGCGCACACTTATCCGCTGGGGGTGTGTGCTCTCACCGGGAACAGCCGGCGAAATGGTTGGGAATGAGGACATACTGCGGGACGACAGGAAAGTCGGTCCCGCGCAATGCCGCTCGGGTCGTGAAGTGAGGTCCCGACGGTGATGGCGTGGCGACCGAAACCAGGCAGTCCCACCGCACATGTTCCAAGGCAAGAAGAAGTCGCTGACGCGGATCCTGCAGACGCTGGTGGGCATGGGGCTGCTGCCCTTGTCCCTCTTCGGCGCCGGAAGCGTCTGGTTCGCGGTGCAGACGCAGCGCGACGAGCTCAAACGCACCACCGTCGAGATCTCCCGAGCGCTGGCCTCGGGGATCGAGGCCCAGCTCGACGCCGAGGCGGCCGCGGTCGCCGCCATCGGGCGCTCGCGGCTGCTCAAGGCGCGTGACTACGCCGCGTTTCACGCGTTCGCCCGGTCCGAGGCGCAGGCCCATCCCGGATGGACGGGCATCGTCCTCACGGACAGCGAAGGGCATGTCGTCTTCAAGACCAGCCAGCCCTTCGGCGCGTCCGACTCAGTGATCGCCGAGCCCGAGAGCCTGTCGCGTGCGGTGGCGAGCGGCAAGGTGACCGTCGGGGCGTTGACGAAAGGGCCCGGCGGACGCCTGGCCTTCGCCGTGCGGGTGCCGGTCCTGGCGGATGGCAAGGTGAATCACGTACTGACCGCGGTCGTCAGGCCCGATTGGGCGCTGGAGTTGCTGCGCAAGCAACAGGTCCCGGCGGATTGGGTGATTTCCGTGTTCGACCGCAACCTGCACCGCGTGGCGCGGTCGAGGGACCACGAGGGCACCGTGGGGGGCCTCCCTTCAATCCAGCTGCAGAAACTGTTTCGCGACGAGACCGGCCAGCGTGCCGTGGGCCGCAGCCGCAACCTGGAAGGACAGGAAACGTTCACCGGCTTCGCGCGCATCGAGCCGCACCAGTGGACCGTCGGGGTCGGCGCGCCGACGGCCATCACCACGGCCACGCTGGCCCGGGGACTCGGCTGGCATCTTGTGGGCATCGTTCTGTCGGCGCTGGCGTGTGTGCTGTTCGCACGACGCATGGCTCTCCGGATCGCGCGCGACGTGCATTCGGCCCGGGACAGCGCTGTGCGGCTCGGCGAGGGGCATGCGGTGGTGCCCGGCTCGAGCGACATCCTCGAGCTGGACGAGATGGCCCAGGCGATCGGCCAGGCGTCGGTGCGGTTGACGGCAGCCAACGCGGCGTTGCAAGACGCCTTGAACGCCGCTTGGGAGGCCGGCCGCACCAAGGACGAGTTCCTCGCGGTACTGGGGCACGAACTGCGGAATCCACTGGCACCGATGCTCACTGCCCTGCACCTGATGGAGTTGAAGGAATCATCCTCGGCGACGACGAAGGAGCGGCAGATCCTGCGGCGGCAGGTCGATCACATGCGCCGGCTGGTGGATGACCTGCTCGACGTGTCGCGCATCGTCAGCGGAAAGCTCGAGATGGATCGTCGGCCAGTGAACCTGCTGGAGGTGGTCGAGCGGGCGGTGGAATCCCTGCCGAACGCCCAGGAGCGGGCCCGCATCGCGATCCGGCTTCCCGACAGGGGCGTGTGGGTGCAGGGCGACGGGGTGCGCCTGGTGCAGGTGCTGACGAACCTCCTCAACAACGCGCTGCGGTACGGGAACGGCAGCGCAGTCACGCTGGAGGTGGACCGCACCGGCGACAGCATCTCGATCGTGGTGTCCGATGGCGGCGCCGGCATGTCCGCCGACACCTTGTCGCGCGTGTTCGAACCGTTCTACCAGGCGCCGCAGAAGCCAGAGCGAAAGACGGGTGGCCTCGGCCTCGGGCTCGCCATCGTCAAGACCATCGTCGAACGCCACGGCGGCGCCGTCGCGGCCCGCAGCGCCGGCCCGGGCCTGGGTTCTTCGTTCGAGGTCACGCTGCGCAGTTGCGAGCCTCCTGTCCCCGTGGCGCAGGAGGATCCGTTGCGGGCGGGTTCGGCAGGATCCCGTGTGCTGGTCGTGGACGACAACGTCGACGCGCTCGAGACGCTGGTGCAGGCCTTGACCCTCGACGGGCACACTGTGCGCGCGGCCCTGTCGCCGGAAGATGCGTTGGCGGCCGCCGACGCCTTCGCGCCCGAAGTCGCGGTCCTCGACATCGGCCTGCCCGGCATGAGCGGTTATGAACTGGCGGAGCGGCTGCGCACCGCCGTGTCGGGGCCCCTCGTCTTGATCGCACTCACCGGGTATGGCCAGCCCGAGGACAAGGCCCGTGCGGCGAGGGCCGGCTTCGACCTCCACCTCGCCAAACCGGTGGAGTCCACGAGGTTGCTCGATGCCGTGCGCCGGTTCAGGGTGCAGTGAACGGATGGGCCGACGCGTGTGCGGCAGGCGCCGGTCCCGCTTCGTTCAGAAGCTGTCACCCGGCACCCGGATCGCCCCTTCCATCAGCACCCGCGCACTGCGGCTCATGATGGCCTTGGCCACGGTCCACTCGCCATCGACCTGCACCGCCTCGGCACCCACACGCAGCGTGCCGGACGGATGCCCGAAGCGCACCGCCTGCCGCTGGCCACCACCGGCCGCGAGGTTCACGAGCGTGCCCGGAATGGCCGCCGCCGTGCCGATGGCCACCGCTGCGGTGCCCATCATCGCGTGGTGCAGCTTGCCCATCGACAGCGCGCGCACGAGGAGGTCGACGTCGCCCGCGGCCACCGGCTTGCCGCTCGAGGCGGTGTAGCCGACGGGCTTCGCGACGAACGCGATCTTCGGGGTGTGCTGGCGCTTGGCCGCCTCGTCGATGGACTTGATGAGGCCCATGCGGACGGCGCCGTGGGCGCGCAGCGATTCGAACATCGCGAGGGCCTTCGGGTCGCCGTTGATGGCGTCCTGCAGTTCCGTGCCCTGGTAGCCGATGGCCTCGGCGTTCACGAAGATCGTGGGGATGCCGGCGTTGATCATCGTGGCCTTGAGGGTGCCGAGGCCCGGCACCTCCAGGTCGTCGACGAGGTTGCCGGTGGGGAACATCGAGCCGCCCGCGCCTTCTTCCTCGGCGGCCGGATCCATGAACTCCAGCTGGACCTCGGCGGCGGGGAAGGTGACACCGTCGAGTTCGAAGTCGCCGGTCTCCTGCACCTCGCCGTTCGTGATGGGCACGTGCGCGACGATGGTCTTGCCGATGTTGGCCTGCCAGATGCGCACGACGGCGACGCCGTCGCGCGGCACGCGGGCCGGGTCGACGAGGCCGTTGCTGATCGCGAACGGGCCCACGGCCGCCGACAGGTTGCCGCAGTTGCCGCTCCAGTCGACGAAGGCCGAGTCGATCGACACCTGGCCGAACAGGTAGTCGACGTCGTGGCCGTCGCGGGTGCTGCGGTCCACGATCACCGTCTTGCTGGTGCTGGACGTGGCCCCGCCCATGCCGTCGATCTGCTTGGCATAGGGATCGGGGCTGCCGATCACGCGCAGCAGCAGGGCGTCGCGCGCGGCGCCCGGTTCGCGGGCGCGCGCGGGGAGGTCCTCGCGGCGGAAGAACACGCCCTTGCTGGTGCCGCCACGGATGTACGTGGCGGGGATCTTGACTTGCGGAACGTGGGCCATGGGGTTTCCTGTGAGCCTCAGGCGGCCTGCGCCGATTCGAGGAAGTCCTGCGCGAAGCGCTGCAGCACGCCGCCGGCCTCGTAGATCGACACCTCTTCGGCGGTGTCGAGGCGGCACGTGACCGGCACTTCCACCCGTTCGCCGTTGCGGCGGTGGATCACGAGCGTCAGCGTCGCGCGCGGCGTGCGTTCGCCCACCACGTCGAAGGTCTCGGTGCCGTCGATGCCGAGCGTCTTGCGGTTCACGCCGGGCTTGAACTCGAGCGGCAGCGCGCCCATGCCGACGAGGTTCGTGCGGTGGATGCGTTCGAAGCCTTCGGCCACGATGGCCTCGACGCCGGCCAGGCGAACGCCCTTGGCGGCCCAGTCGCGCGAGGAACCCTGGCCGTAGTCGGCGCCGGCGATGATGATCAGCGGCTGCTTGCGGGCCATGTAGGTCTCGATGGCTTCCCACATGCGCGTCACCTGGCCCTCGGGCTCGATGCGTGCGAGCGAGCCGGCCTTGACCTTCCCGTCCACCACGGCCATCTCGTTCTGCAGCGTGGGGTTCGCGAACGTGGCGCGTTGCGCCGTCAGGTGGTCGCCGCGGTGGGTGGCGTAGGAGTTGAAGTCCTCCTCCGGCAGGCCCATCTTGGCGAGGTACTCGCCGGCCGCGCTGTCGAGCAGGATGGCGTTCGACGGCGACAGGTGGTCGGTGGTGATGTTGTCACCCAGCACCGCCAGCGGCCGCATGCCGCGCAGCGTGCGCTCGCCGGCGAGCGCCCCTTCCCAGTAGGGCGGGCGGCGGATGTAGGTGCTCTGCGGGCGCCAGTCGTACAGCGGCTTGACCTTCTCGCCGTCGTCCGCGCCGCGCGCGAACATCGGGATGTAGACCTTGCGGAACTGTTCGGGCTTGACGCTGGCGGCGACCACCGCGTCGATCTCCGCATCGGTGGGCCAGATGTCCTTCAGCATCACCGGCTTGCCCGAGGCGTCGGTGCCCAGCACGTCCTTCTCGATGTCGAAGCGGATCGTGCCGGCGATGGCGTAGGCCACCACGAGCGGCGGCGAGGCGAGGAAGGCCTGCTTCGCGTACGGGTGGATGCGGCCGTCGAAGTTGCGGTTGCCCGACAGCACGGCGGTGGCATACAGGTCGCGGTCGATGATCTCCTGCTGCAGCACCGGATCGAGCGCGCCCGACATGCCGTTGCACGACGTGCAGGCGTACGCGACCACGCCGAAGCCCAGCTGCTCCAGTTCGGGCAGCAGGTCGGCCTCTTCGAGGTACAGCGTCACGGCCTTCGAGCCGGGGGCGAGCGAGCTCTTGACCCACGGCTTGCGCGTGAGGCCCGCGCGGTTGGCGTTGCGGGCCAGCAGGCCGGCGGCGACCATGTTGCGCGGGTTGTTCGTGTTCGTGCAGCTGGTGATGGCCGCGATGATCACGGCACCGTCGGGCATCTGCCCCGGCGTTTCGGTCCACGGCGCGGCGATGCCGCGGGCGGCCAGGTCGGACACGGGCAGCCGCTTGTGCGGGTTGCTCGGACCGGCCATGTTGCGCACGACGGAGGACAGGTCGAACTCGAGCACCCGTTCGTACTCGGCGCGTGCGAGGCTGTCGGCCCACAGGCCCGTGTGCTTCGCGTACGCCTCGACCAGCGCGACCTGCTGGTCTTCCCGGCCCGTGAGGCGCAGGTACTTGATGGTCTGCTCGTCGATGTAGAACATCGCGGCCGTGGCGCCGAACTCGGGCGCCATGTTGGCGATGGTGGCGCGGTCGCCCAGCGTGAGGGCCGAGGCGCCTTCGCCGAAGAACTCCAGGTACGCCGACACCACCTTCTGCTGGCGCAGGAACTCGGTGAGGGCCAGCACGGTGTCGGTGGCGGTGATGCCCGGCTGCGGCTTGCCGGTGAGCTTCACGCCCACGATGTCGGGCAGGCGCATCCACGAGGCGCGGCCCAGCATCACCGTCTCGGCCTCGAGGCCGCCCACGCCGATGGCGATCACGCCGAGCGCGTCGACCATGGGCGTGTGGCTGTCGGTGCCCACCAGCGTGTCGGGGTACGCCACCCCATCGGTCACCTGCACCACCGGCGACATGTGCTCCAGGTTGATCTGGTGCAGGATGCCGTTGCCGGGGGGGATCACGTCGACGTTCTTGAACGCCTTCTTGGTCCAGTTGATGAAGTCGAAGCGGTCCTCGTTGCGGCGGTCCTCGATGGCGCGGTTCTTCGCGAACGCATCGGGGTCGAAGCCGCCGCACTCGACGGCCAGCGAGTGGTCCACCACCAGCTGCGTGGGCACCACCGGGTTGACCAGCGAGGCGTCGCCGCCCTGGGCCGTGATGGCGTCGCGCAGGCCGGCCAGGTCGACGAGGGCGGTCTGGCCGAGGATGTCGTGGCAGACGACCCGGGCCGGGAACCACGGGAAGTCGAGGTCGCGCCGGCGCTCGATCAGCTGGCGCAGGGAATCGTCGAGCGTGGCCGGATCGCAGCGGCGCACGAGGTTCTCGGCGAGCACGCGCGAGGTGTAGGGCAGGCGGTCGAAGGCGCCGGGCTGGAGCGCATCGACGGCGGCACGCGCGTCGAAGTGGTCCAGCGAGGTGCCGGGCAGGGGTTTGCGGTGGGTGCTGTTCATCACATCACGGACGTTGGTTCAGCGGCACGAAGGTCTGGTCTTCCGGACCCGTGTAGTTTGCGCTCGGGCGGATGATCTTGCCGTCGATGCGCTGCTCGATGACGTGGGCGCTCCAGCCGCTCATGCGCGAGATGACGAAGATCGGCGTGAACATCGCGGTGGGCACGCCCATCACGTGGTAGCTGACGGCGCTGAACCAGTCGAGGTTCGGGAACATCTTCTTGGCGTCGGCCATCACGGACTCGAGGCGTTCGGCGATGTCGTACAGCTTGGTGTTGCCGGCGGCCTTCGACAGGTCGCGCGCCACGGTCTTGATCACCACGTTGCGCGGGTCGCTCACCGTGTAGACCGGGTGGCCGAAGCCGATCACGACTTCCTTGCGTTCGACGCGGGCGCGGATGTCGGCCTCGGCTTCGTTCGGGTTGTCGTAGCGGGCCTGGATCTCGAGGGCCACCTCGTTGGCGCCGCCGTGTTTCGGGCCGCGCAGCGCGCCGATGCCCCCGGCGATGGCCGAGTAGAAGTCGCTGCCCGTGCCCGCCACCACGCGGCAGGCGAACGTGGACGCGTTGAACTCGTGTTCGGCGTACAGGTTCAGCGAGATGTTCATCGCACGCACCCAGGACTCGGACGGCTTCTTGCCGTGCAGCAGGTGCAGGAAGTGGCCGGCGATGCCGTCGTCGTCGGTCTCGACGTCGATGCGGCGGCCGTTGGTGCTGAAGTGGTGCCAGTAGAGCAGGGCCGAGCCCAGGCTGGCCATCAGGCGGTCGGCGATGTCGCGGGCGCCCGGGTGGTTGTGGTCGTCCTTCTCGGGCAGCACGCAGCCGAGCGTGGAGACGGCCGTGCGCATCACGTCCATCGGGTGCGTGGCGGCGGGCAGTTGCTCCAGCACGTTGCGGACGGCGGCGGGCAGGCCGCGCAGCGCGCGCAGCTTCGCCTTGTAGGCCGACAGCTCGGCGGCGTTCGGCAGCTTGCCGTGCACCAGCAGGTGGGCCACTTCCTCGAACTCGCAGGCGGTGGCCAGGTCGAGGATGTCGTAGCCGCGGTAGTGCAGGTCGTTGCCGGTGCGGCCCACGGTGCAGAGGGCGGTGTTGCCGGCCGTGGTGCCGGACAGGGCGACGGACTTCTTCGGCTTGAAGCCGGGGGTGGTGGTGTCGTTGGCGGACATGCGTGAGTCTCCTGTCGGGGGTTCAGTTGGACTTGCGGCTGGCGAACAGCTGGTCGAGGTGGGCCTCGAACTCGTGGTAACCGATGCGATCGTAGAGCTCTTCGCGCGTCTGCATCAGGTCGACGACGTTCTTCTGGTGGCCGTCGCGGCGGATCGCCGTGTAGACGGCCTCGGCGGCCTTGTTCATCGCGCGGAACGCGCTGAGCGGGTACAGCACCATGCCGCAGCCGGCCGTGCGCAGCTCGTCGACGGTGAACAGCGGCGTCTTGCCGAATTCGGTGATGTTCGCGAGCACCGGCACCTTCACGGCGTCGACGAAGCGGCGGTAGGTGGGCAGGTCGTATGCGGCCTCGGCGAAGATGCCGTCGGCGCCGGCTTCGACGCAGCGCACGGCGCGTTCGATGGCGGCGTCCACGCCGTCCACCTGGATGGCGTCGGTGCGGGCGATCAGGAAGAAGTTCGCGTCGGTGCGCGCGTCGGCGGCGGCCTTCACGCGGTCGACCATCTCGTCGGCGGTGACGATCTCCTTGCCCGGACGGTGGCCGCAGCGCTTCGCACCCACCTGGTCCTCGATGTGGCAGGCGGCGGCGCCGAACTTGATCAGGCTCTTGACGGTGCGGGCGATGTTGAACGCGCTCGGGCCGAAGCCGGTGTCGATGTCGACCATCAGCGGCACGTCGCACACGTCGGTGATGCGGCGCACGTCGGTCAGCACGTCGTCGAGTGTGTTGATGCCCAGGTCGGGCAGGCCCAGCGAGCCCGCGGCGACGCCACCGCCCGACAGGTAGATGGCGCGGTAACCCGCGCGCTTGGCCAGCAGGGCGTGGTTGGCGTTGATGGCGCCGATCACCTGCAGCGGGGATTCGTCCTTCAGGGCCTGCCGGAAGCGGGCGCCGGCGCTGGTGGGCATCTGGGAAGTCGTCATGCGGGGTTCTCCTGTGATGGGTCTTCCAGCGCAAGGGGCGTGCCGGGTCGGACCGGCGCGCGCAAGGTCTTGATTTCAAAGGAAAAGCGTCTGCGGGGCAAGGGATTTGAGACGTCCGGTGTTTCAATGGTGAAACGCTTGTGTTCCAATGTGGAACATGAGTGAAACGCGCATCGTCGCCGTCGGCTTCCACCGGCTCAAGGGCCTGCTGCAGGCGCTGGCGCCCATGTACAAGGCCGTGGCCGAGGTCGAGGTGCTCGACAAGGGCTTCGACGAGGCCGTGGCCGAGTTGCGCGCCCGCCCGGCCGACGTGGTGGTCGCCGCCGGCTCCAACGGCGCCTTCCTGCGCCAGCAGCTCGACGTGCCCGTCGTGCTGGTCAAGGTGGGCGGCTTCGACGTGATGCGGGCGCTGGGCCGCGCGCGCGGCGTGGCCACGCGCATCGCGCTCGTGACCTACGGCGACGTGCCCGACGAGGTGCAGCAGTTCGACCGACTGTTCGGCCTGGGCATCGTGCAGCGTGCGTACACCACGGAAGAGGACGCCCGCGACGTGGTGCGCGAACTGAAGGCGCTGGGCACCGAGGCCGTGGTGGCGCCGGGGCTGGTCGCCGACCTCGCCGACGAGGCCGGCATGGTGGGTGTGTTCCTGTACTCGCAGGACGCGGTGCGCGAGGCCCTCGACGACGCCATCGAGATGGCCCGCGTCGGCCGCATCGAGCTCGCCAAGCGCGAGCGGCTGAACACCGTGCTGGGCCAGCTCACCGACGGTGTGGTGGCGGTGGACCTGAAGGAATGCATCGACACGGTGAACCCGGCGATGGCGAAGTTCCTCGGTGCGCCCGCCGAATCGCTGCTGGGGCGGCCGCTGAGCGAGGTGGCGCCCGAGCTGAGCCTGCGCCACACGCTGCGCGACGCACGCGACGAACCCGAGCAGATCCACCGCCACGGCAACCGCACCCTGGTCGCGAGCCGCATGCCCATCCTGGAACAGGGCCGGCTCACGGGCGCGGTGCTCACCTGCCAGGACGCCGTCTCCATCCATCGCGTGGACCGCCACCTGCGCGCGCGCCAGGCGCCGCGGGAGGCGCAGGCGCGCTACGAGCTGGGCCACCTGATCGGCACCAGTCCCGCGGTGGTGTCGGCGAAGGCGCGTGCCGAGCACTGCGCGCGCAGCCAGGCCACGGTGCTGATCACCGGCGAGAGCGGCACCGGCAAGGAGCTGCTCGCGCAGGGCATCCACAACGCGGGCAGCCGGCGGCGCCAGCCGTTCGTGGCGATCAACTGCGCGGCCTTCCCCGAATCGCTGCTCGAAGGCGAGCTGTTCGGCCACGAGGAGGGCGCCTTCACGGGGGCGCGCCGCGGCGGCCGCGCCGGGCTGTTCGAGGCCGCGCACACCGGCACCATCTTCCTCGACGAGGTGGGCGAGATGCCCGTGTCGCTGCAGACCCGGCTGCTGCGTGTGCTGCAGGAGCGCGAGATCGTGCGCATCGGCGCCACCGAACCCATCCCCATCGACGTGCGCGTGATCGCGGCCACGCACCGCGACCTGAAGGCCCAGGTGGCCAGCGGCGGCTTCCGCAACGACCTCTACTACCGCCTGAACATCCTCGGCCTGTCGCTGCCGCCGCTGCGCGAGCGGCTGCAGGACCTGCCGCTGCTGTTCGCGCACCTGCTCGACAAGGTCTCGTCGCGCGTGGGCCTGTCGCCCGCGCCGCTCGAGGCCGTCTGGCCCGACCTGCTGGCCCTCGGCGGGGCGTACGGCTGGCCGGGCAACGTGCGCGAGCTGGAGAACATCGTCGAGCGGCTCGTGGTGCACGGGTCCGAGCTGCCGGGCGGACGCGAGGCGCTGCGGGCGCTGGTGCCCGAGTGGTTCGAGTCCGCCCCCGCACCCTCGCTGTCGGACCAGCGCCGCGCCGTCGACCTGCGCCACGTGCACGAGGTGCTGGCCGCGTGCGGCGGCGACCGCACGCTCGCGTGCGAGCGCCTGGGCATCAGCCGCACGACGCTGTGGCGCCGGTTGCAGGAGGGATCATGATCGACCGCGACGCCGTGTTCGTGCTGGGCGCGCAGGATCCCGAGATGCGCGAGATCGAGCGGGTGGCCACCGAGGCGGGGCACCCGGTCTTCCATGCCGCGTCGAACGGCCTGCGGTGCACGCCGCAGACGGCGTACGAAGCCGATGGGGTCGCGCGGGCCGGGGCCGACGGCATCGTGCGCGCCGCGGTGCTGCGGCCCACCGTGCCCGCGGTGTGGGTCGAGTGCCGCGTCGCCGGCCGCGAGCCGCTCGTGCGCGTCGACCACCACCATCCCGGCGATCCCGGCTTCACCGCACCGCCGGCCGAGTACCTGCGCGGCTCGTCGCTCGGCCAGGTGCTGAGCCTGCTCGGACGCGAACCCACGCCCACCCAGCGGCTGCTCGCGGCGAGCGACCACTGCCTCACCGCGGCGTACCAGGGCGAGTGCCCCGGCGTCGACCCTGACGAACTGCTGTTCCTGCGCGCATCGTGGAAGGCGTTCATCGCGAAGCGGTCGCTGACCGAGGTGATGACCGGCATCCTCGACGCCGCGCGGCACGTGAAGCAGCGCTTCGACCACGCCTCCGGCGAGGCCCGTTTCCTCGACCCGACGCGTGTGCCCATCGACCTCGCCGAGGGCGCGGCCTACGCCGGCGTGCCGGTGCGCTACCGCGCGTGGTTGCCCGACGGGCAGGTCAAGGAGATGTTCAAGGGCGGCACGCCCGCGGCCGTCGAAGCCTTCCTGGCCGCGCACGAGGCCGCCGGGCGGCAGGTGTACGGCAACCCGCACCGGGGGTATGCCGGGGCCTACTGGCCGGGGTGAACCCCGCAGTCGGTCGGCATCGCCACGCTCTCGCACCGCTGGTACGCCTGGGCCAGCACGCGGCCGCCGTCCACGCGGTACGCCGCGAAACAGGCGCTGCTTTCGTCGAACCGGCGCCACGCGGCCGCGCACCGCGTGGCCTTGTCTTCGAGTGGCGGCATCAACTGCGAAGGGCCGATCACGGCCGGCGCGGTCTGCACGGGCGGGGCCGGCCGCGGGTTCGCCGTGACGGCGGGCCGGGACGGTTCGCTGGGCTCCGCGGTGTTCACGCGCACCGGCGGTGCCGGGTCGATGGGGATGACCTTCGCCGAGGCGCGGCGCCCGTCGGGCGCGCGGTCGCCGTAGAACACGCGGCCGTTCGCGTCGGTCCACCGGTACACCTCGGCGGACTGCGCGCCGGCGGCGGCCAGCAGGCAACACACGAAAACGGTCCACACGCGTCGAGGTTTCACGGCAGTCTCCTGGCGGCCGGTGCGATGCCGGCCTCGGCATCCATTGGACGACGCACGGCCGGCGCTTGCAACGGCAGTACCGAACGGCCCTGCGGCCGTCCGGACTTCAGGTCCGCTTCACCAGCACCGGGTCCTGCCGCCAGCGCTGCGGGAACATCTTCTTCAGGTGGTCCAGCTTGGGCAGGTCGTGGACGACGATGTACGGCGCGCGCGGGTTCTCGGTCAGGTAGTCCTGGTGGTAGGTCTCGGCCGGGTAGAACGCCGGGCCCGGTTCCACGCGCGTGACGATCGGCGCGCCGAACGCGCGGGCCGCGTCCAGCTGGGCGATGTAGGCCTGGGCCACCTTCACCTGCGCCGGGTCCTGCGTGAAGATCGCGGAGCGGTACTGGGTGCCGCGGTCCGGGCCCTGGCGGTTGAGCTGCGTCGGGTCGTGGGCCACCGAGAAGAAGATCTGCAGCAGCGCGCCGTAGCTGACCTGGGTGGGATCGAAGGTGACCTCCACCGCTTCGGCGTGGGACGTGCGGCCGCTGCTCACCGCGTCGTACGACGCGGTGGCCGCCGAGCCGCCGCTGTACCCGGAGACCGCGCGCTGCACACCCTTCACGTGCTGGAAGACACCTTGCACGCCCCAGAAGCAGCCGCCAGCGAACACGGCCTTCTGCAGGCGAGGGCCATCGGCCGGCACGTCCTGCAGCGGTGCGGGCAGTGGCACGGCCGCCTCGGCGGCGTGGAGGGCAGGGCCCTGCCACGCGAGGCCGGCGGCGAGCACCGCGGCGCTTCCGGCGAGGAACAGCAGGCCGCGGCGGCGAAGGGCGGGGGACGACGAAGTGGTCATGATGGAGGGTCTCCGGAGGGAAAGGGGTCAGCCGAACGTGAAGGCATAGGCCGACACGCCGGGGTCGAGGAACTCGATGCTGAAGGTGCGTTCGCGCACGTCGCCGGGCTGGCGCACCAGCTGGTAGAGGCGCTGCGAGGTCACCGTGCCGCTGCCGTCGGGGGCCACGTCGACGCCGCGTGCGTCGCCGGGATCCTGGCCGTCGACACGCACCTTGAACCGAACGGGTTTGCCGTCCGGTCCCGGCCCCAGCACGAGGTGCAGGTCGCGGGCCTGGAAGCGGTAGACGATGCGGCCGGAGGTCGCCGCGAGCGTCGCGCTCTCCGGGCCCACCTTCCAGTGGCCGGCCAGGCCCCAGTCGTTGAGCGCGAGGCGCGCGGGTGCGGCGTAGGCGGCTGCTTCGTCGTGGCGAGCCGTCGGGGTGGACACGAAGTTCTCCGCACGCTCGTAGCCGAGGTAGGTTTCGGGGGAGCGCACGGAAGCCATGTCCGCGGCCTGCTGCACGCCCTTCGCGTCCACCTCCGTGAGCCCGGCGGAGACCTGCGCCGCGCCGGCTTCGCGCAGCAGTTGCTGGATCACACGCTCCGTCCCGGCTTCGTCGCCTTCGCCGAAGTGGTGGTGGCGCACGTGGCCCTGGGCGTCGATCAGGTAGTGGGCCGGCCAGTACTGGTTCCGGAAGGCGCGCCAGATGGCGTACTGGTTGTCGACCGCGACGGGGTAGGTGATGCCCAGGTCCTGCAGGGCCTTCTTCACGTTGCCGAGGTCGCGTTCGAAGGCGAACTCGGGCGCGTGCACGCCGACCACGACGAGGCCCTGGTCACGGTACTTCTCGGCCCACGCCTTGACGTAGGGCAGCGTGCGCAGGCAGTTGATGCACGAGTACGTCCAGAAGTCCACGAGCACCACCTTGCCGCGCAGGCCGACGGTGGTCAGTGGGGGCGAGTTGAGCCACTGCGTGGCACCGTCGAGCGGCGGCACCTCGCCCTCGTCGGGCAGGGCGCCGGCCCCGGAGCCGCGCATCGCGGCGCCGGCGGCCATCATGGCGGGACCGCCCTGCATCATCATCCCCGGGTCGCCGCGCATCGCCATCGCGCCGCCGTCCGGGCGGGGTGCGCCGAGGCGGTCCACCAGCGCCTGTTCGAGCGCGCCCGTGGAGGCCGTGGACAATTGCGCGAGCACGCCGGTGTCGAGCCCGGTCGCGATGGCGGCCACGCCGGCGAGCATCGCTGCGCCGAGGCCGCGGCGCACCCATTCGCCCACGCCGAGCGATCGCTTGAGCGCGGCGAACACCTTGCCGCCGAGCAGCAGCGCCGCCGCCATCGACGTGGCCGCGCCCGCGGCGTAGGCGAACAGCAGCAGCGTGGTGCCGATGCTCGCGCCCTGCAGCGCGGCGCCCGTCAGGATCAGCCCGAGGATGGGGCCGGCGCACGGCGCCCACAGCAGGCCGGTGGCGACGCCCAGCAGCAGCGAGGCGCCGGGGCGGGGTGTGTCGTCGCCGCCCGACGTCTCCGACAGCCGGCCGCCCAGGGCCACGAGCGGGCGCGTCAGGCGCTCGGCCAGGCCGGGCCACAGCAGCGTCAGCGAGAACACGGCCACCAGCGCCAGCGCCATCCACCGGCCGTACTGGTTGGCGGCGACGACCCAGCCGCCGCCGACGGCGGCGAGCGACGCGACGGCGGCGAAGGTCAGCGCCATGCCGGCGAGCAGCGGCAGGCCGCTGCGCGTGAAAGGCTGGCGGGCGCGCGAGAACACGAACGGCAGCACCGGGAGGATGCAGGGGCTGAGGATGGTCAGCACCCCGCCGAGGTAGGCGAGGACGATGAGCAGCATGGTGAGGATCCCGTGGGGAAGGAGGTCAGGAGGCCTTGGGGCTGAAGTTCAGCGACACGCCGTTCATGCAGTAGCGCAGGCCGGTGGGCTTGGGGCCGTCGTCGAACACGTGACCCAGGTGGCCGCCGCAGCGGCGGCAGTGCACCTCGGTGCGCACCATGCCCCAGGCGCGGTCCGTGTGCGTGGCGACGGCGCCATCGAGCGGCTTCCAGAAGCTCGGCCAGCCGGTGCCGCTCTCGAACTTCGTGGTGGACGAGAACAGCGGCAGGCCGCAGCCCGCGCACGTGAACGTGCCGGCGCGGTGCTCGCGTTCGAGCGGGCTCGAGCCGGGCCGCTCGGTGCCTTGCTGGCGGAGCACCGCGTACTGCTGCGGCGTCAGGCGTTCGCGCCATTGCGCATCCGTGTAGCGGACCTCGAAGACCTCGCCGGGTGGGGCGGCTGCGGCGTGGCGGGCGAACAGGCCGGCGGCGGTGCCGGCCAGCAGGAGGTGGCGTCGGGTGGGCATGGAATCCTCGGGGTGCGGTGGTGCGATGAACGAAGCTTAGGCAGCGCCGTTCCCGAAGTCCTCACGCAAAGTTCAAGGAATCGTGACAACTCGGCCGGCCGGGATTGCGCACAATGGAAACACCCTGTCCCCCTGGTTCCCCTCGATGACCTCCCCGCGCCGCGTCCTGCTGGTCGAAGACGACGCCCACATCGCCGACCTGCTGTCCCTGCACCTGCGTGACGAGGGCCTGGAGGTCGTCCACTGCGCGCGGGGCGACGACGGCCTGCGCGAACTTGAGCGCGGCGGTTGGGACGCGCTGGTGCTGGACCTGATGCTGCCCGGCGTCGACGGGCTGGAGATCTGCCGCCGCGCCCGCGCGATGACCCGCTACACGCCCATCATCATCATCAGCGCCCGGTCGAGCGAGGTGCACCGCATCCTGGGCCTGGAGCTCGGGGCGGACGACTACCTCGCGAAGCCCTTCTCGGTGCTGGAACTGGTGGCGCGCGTGAAGGCGCTGCTGCGGCGGGTCGATGCGCTCGCCCGGAACGCCCAGCTGGACACGGGCAGCCTCGCGGTCGCGGGCCTGTCGATCGACCCGATCGCCCGCGAGGTGAAGCTCGACGGCCGCCGTGTCGACCTCACCCCGCGAGAGTTCGACCTGCTGTACTTCTTCGCCCGCCAGCCGGGCAAGGTGTTCTCGCGGATGGACCTGCTCAACGCGGTGTGGGGCTACCAGCACGAGGGGTACGAACACACCGTCAACACGCACATCAACCGCCTGCGCGCGAAGATCGAGGCGGACCCCGCCCAGCCCGCACGCATCCTCACGGTCTGGGGCCGCGGCTACAAGTTCGCGGAGCCGGAGGGGGCCGCATGATGACGAGGCTGACCCTGACGCAGCGGCTCTCGCTGGTGTTCGCCGGGCTGCTGCTGGTGTGCAGCGGCACGTCGGCGTGGTTGCAGCTGCGGGCGAACCGCATGCACGAGCTGGAGGTGGTGCAGGGCTTGTCGCGCGACGTGGCGGAGAGCATCGCCCGCGACGTGCAGCTCACCGATGCCCACGGGCTGATGCCGGGTGCCGTGCGCACGCTGTTCAACCAGCTGATGATGGTCAACCCGAGCGTGGAGGTGTACCTGCTGGAGCCCGACGGCCGCATCGCGGGCCATGCCGCGCCGGAGGGCCGGCTGCGGCGCGATCGCGTCGATCTGGCACCCGTGCGGCGGATGATCGACGGCGCAGCACTGCCCATCCTGGGCGACGACCCGCGCAGCGCGGACGGCCGCAAGGTGTTCAGCGTGGCGCCGCTGCGCGTCGAGGGACGCGAGGTCGGCTACATCTACGTGGTGCTGCTGGGCGAGGACCACGACCAGTACGCGGCGCGCGGCTCCACCAATGCGGTGCTGAAGACGGCGTTGTGGTCCATCGGCATGGTGGCGGTGCTGTGCCTCGCCGCGGGCCTGGTCGCGTTCACGCTGATCACCCGGCCGCTGCGCCGGCTGACCGACGCGGTGCGCCACTTCGACGTGGGCGGCGCGCCGCGGACCGTGCCGCCCGTGGCGGAGGGGCATGGCGGCGACGAGATCGCCGTGCTCGACGGTGCGTACCGCCAGATGGTGGCGCGCATCGACGAGCAGTGGCAGGCGCTCTCGCGCCAGGACCAGGAACGACGCGAGCTGATCGCCAACGTGTCGCACGACCTGCGCACGCCGCTGTCCTCGCTGCACGGCTACCTCGAAACCCTGCTGCTCAAGGACGACACCCTCGCGCCGCCGGAGCGCCGCCGCTACCTCGGCATCGCGCTGGAACAGAGCCGCAAGGTGGGGGCGCTCGCGCAGAGCCTCTTCGAACTGGCGCGGCTGGAGTACGGCTTCGTCACGCCCGAGCGCGAGGCGTTCTCGATGACCGACCTCGTGCAGGACGTGTTCCAGAAATTCGAGCTCGCGGCCGAGGCCCGGCAGGTCGCGCTGAAGGCCACGTTCCCGCCGCAGCTGCCGGCGGTGGACGGCGACCTGGGGCTGATCGAGCGGGTGCTGGGCAACCTGCTCGACAACGCGTTGCGCCACACGCCGGAGGGAGGATCCATCGAGGTCGCGCTGGTTCGCCGTGATGCGGCCGTCGACGTGACGGTGACCGACACCGGCCCGGGCATCCCCGCGGAGCTGCGCGGGGGCCTGTTCCAGAAGCCGTTCACGGTGGGGGGCGCGCGCCGTGACGGCGGTTTGGGCCTGCGCATCGTGCATCGCATCCTCGAACTGCATGGTGGCCGCATCGAACTGGTGGAGGGCGACGGCGCGCGCTTCCGCTTCTCGCTCCCGGTGGCGGGCGGGTGATCCGGCGCGATACTCCGGTGCGATGAAGCAAAATCGGCATTTTCGAGACGAGAGGTGAACCGGAGGTGATCGCCATGACGGGGGGGAAGGGGTGACTGCGATGAAAAGGCGAGCGACGGCCGTACCAGGCCTGGACGAGATACTGCATGGGGGCCTGTTCGAGGGGGGCGTCTACATCCTCGAAGGTCCGCCGGGCGTGGGCAAGACCACCCTGGCGAACCAGATCGCCTACCAGGCGAACGCGCACGACGGCACGAAGACCCTGTACGTCACGCTGCTGGCGGAGTCCCACTCGCGGCTGATCCAGCACATGCGCGATCAGACCTTCTTCCGCGCCGAGGCCGTCAACTCCGCGGTGGTCTACCTGAGCGCCTACCGTGAACTCGAGCAGGACGGCCTCAAGGCTGTGATCGACCTCGTGCGTGGCGAACTGGTGCGGCACAAGGCCTCCCTGTTCGTGGTGGACGGACTGGTGCTCGAGAACCACGAACTGGGACCCGACGAACGGGTGCGTCAGTTCGTGCACGGGCTGCAGAGCCTCGCCTCCGCGATGAACTGCACCGGTCTGCTGCTGGCCAGTGGTGGCAACCGTTCGCTGAACGCCGAGCAGACCATGGTCGACGGGATCTTCACGTTCGAGGACTACATGTTCCAGTGGCGTGCCGAGCGGCGCGTCCAGATCCGCAAGTTCCGGGGAAGCGCCGTGGAACGCGGCAAGCACACCTTCTGCATCACCGACGATGGCCTGCGTTTCTTCCCCCGCCTGGAGGGCCTGCCCTGGACCCGCCCGGAGCCGGAGGTGAGCGACATCGGCATCGCCACCGGGGTGCGTGCGCTCGACGAGGCGAGCCGGCACGGCGGGTTCCTGAAGGGCAGCAGCACGCTGGTGGTGGGCGCAAGCGGTTCCGGCAAGACACTGCTGGCGCTGGCCTTCGCGGCGCAGGCGACCGTGCAGCACCGGTGCCTGCTGTTGACCAGCGCCATCTCGCCCGGCGGCCTGGCCCGGTTCGGCGCGGAGTTCGCCCTGCCGATCCAGGACCGTTTGAACAGCGGTGCGCTGGAGATCCGCTGGGAATCACAGGAGGACGAAAGCATGGACGAGATCGGGTACAAGCTGCTCCGCCTCGTCGACGAATTCGGGTCCCGGCGCCTGGTGATCGACGGTCTCGCCGCGCTCGCCGACACGGTCGCATTTCCCGAGCGGGGCTACCGGTTTATCGGACGGTTGCTGCGCGAATTCAAGAGCCGGGGCATAACCTCTGTGTTCACCCTCGATCCGACGATACTCGGGGCGGCGGGCGGCGTGTCTGCCGCCGGCCTTGCCGCCTGGTTCGACAACGTGCTCGAGTTGTCCGATGCGGGCGAGGCGGCGGGCGGACGTGAACTGATCTTGCGCAAGATGCGGGGCGTGCGGCCCGTTCGCACCCGGTTCCGCCTGGACCTCGACGCGTTCATCTCCCCGGGCGCCTAATCCTCAGAAAGGATCGATGACGATGAAGTTGGTCCTGATGGTCGAAGACGAGTACGGCAACGCCGAGGTGTTGCAGATGTTGCTCGAGGCCGAAGGCTACCGGGTCGCCGCGGCCTCGAACGGCAAGGCCGCGCTCGACTTGCTGTCGGGGGAGAAACCCGCGGCCATCGTCACCGACTTCATGATGCCGCACATGACCGGGGCCGAACTGGGCCTCGCGGTGCGTGCGAATCCGGCGCTCGCCGACATCCCCATCCTGATGATGAGCGCGAGCCCGGAGTCGCTCGTGAAGGGCGAGTTCAGCGACTACGACGCCTACGTGCAGAAGCCCTTCGTTGCGGCAGGCCTCCTGCGGCTGCTGGCCCACCTCGTCGAGAACGGCCGCGTGGCCGGGAAACGGGATCCGGAGGTCGAGAAATCGATGCGGCAACTGCTGCGGGGCGTGAAACTGCCGCCCGCCTGACCCGGCGCAGGCGCGGCCCGTTCAGTGCGGGGCCGCGGCGGCCACGGCATGCAGGGCCATGCCCCCGGCCGCACCCAGCATGAGGCCCAGCCGCGCCTCCAGCACGGTGTGCCGGCCGAGCACCACGCGCGACCACGCCACGCCCGCCGCCAGCAGCAGGCAGGCGACCACCACCACGGGCCACGACCACAACAGGGCCGCCGCGTACACCGCGAACGCGGCATGCAGCGACAGCTTCATCCACGGCCCGGTGGCATGGGCCACGGCCACCATCACCGCGCCGAACCCGAGGCCCGCGACCGCGGCCACCGGCAGGCCGACGAGGCCCATCGCGAGCGCGCCTGCGGCCATCAGCGGGAAGAGGAACGCCGTGAGCTGGGCGCGTTCGGCGGGGAGCGAGGCGTCGGCATCCCGCCAGCGGCCCCGGCGCACCTTCAACAGGCTGTAGGCGACGACACACGCCGCGAGCGCCACCGCCGCCACGCCGGCGAGCCAGAGGCCGGGTGCCTCGCGGCCGGCCCCCACGACGGAACAGACGACCGCCGACGGCACGAGCAGCGCGGGATGCCCGACGAGGGAGAGCAGCCGGGCGGCGGCGATGCGGCGGGAGGGCGGCGGCTCGGTCACGGGTTCCTGTCGATCGGTCAGCCCTTCTTCGAGCCGGATTGTCCGGACGAAGGCGGCCGCGGGTCCTTCTTCAGCGGCGTGCCGGTGCCGACGGGCGCACCTTCATCGCCGCCGCGGGATCCGCGAGGCCGTGCGGGATCGACTTTCTCGCGAGAGGGAGGATGGCCGGATGATGACATGGTCTGCTTTCGAGAAGACATGCCATCCTCCGGCAAGCGGGGTGCCCGCGGCGCCGCGTGACCGAAGCGGGTCAGAACAGGTAGCGCGCCGTCAGGATCCCGGTGCGCCGCGTGCCGAAGAAGCAGTCGCCGCGGGCCAGGCAGGTGGTCACGTGGATCTTGTCCGTCACGTTGGTGACGTTGAGGGCGACGCGCCAGTTGCCTTGCTCCCACGCGGCCATCGCGTCGTACAGCGTGTAGGCCGGCGTCGCGAGGGTGTCGGTGCCGTCCCACGACTCGCCCGTGCGGCGCGCGCCGGCGCCCACCGACAGGTGGCCGCCGGCCACGTGCGTCTGCTTCATCACCCACAGCGACGACACGTGCTCGGGCACGCTCGCGAGGCGCTTGCCGAGGTCGGCCGTGTTGCTCTGCGTCACGCGTGCATTCGTGTACGCGTGGGCGAGCGAGCCGCTCCAGCCGGCATCGAGCTGCGTGCGCAGCTCGAGCTCGTAGCCCTTCGTGCGCACTTCACCCGCCTGCAGGTTGTTCAGCGGGTTCGCCGGGTCGGCCGTGCGGCGGTTGGTGTCGCGCAGGTCGTACACGGTGGCGAGCGCCGTGGTGCGGCTGTTCGTCGGCTCCCACTTCACGCCGGCTTCCCACTGCTTGCCCCGCTGCGGCTTGTAGGCCTCGTTGTAGGCGTTGAACCCGCCGAGCGGCAGGAACGATTCGTTGTAGCTGACGTAGGGCGCGAGGCCCCACGGGGCGAGGTAGACCACGCCGGCGCTCGCCGTGGTGGCGCTGTCGTCGGCGGCGGCGCGGGCGTTGCCGTCGGTCTTCGAGCGCGCGTTGTCGTGGCGCACCCCGACGTTGGCAACCCAGTTCTCCCACTTCAGCTGATCCTGCAGGTACACGCCCATCTGCCGCTGGGTGACGGTGGGTTGCGGCGTCAGCACGGTGGGGGCGGTGAAGTTGCCGTACACGGGGGCGTAGACGTCGATGTCCGGCGCGACGCCGCGGAACGAGCTCTGGGTGCGGACGATGTGCTGGAAGTCCAGGCCGGTCAGCAGCTTGTGGCGCACGGCGCCGGTGGCGAAGTTCGCCTCGGCCTGGTTGTCGATCGCCTGGATCGTGCTGCCGTGGACCTGGGCCACGATGTCGCGCTGCACGGTGCGGCCGTCGGCGTTGAACACCGGGCGGGCCGGGCGCGGCGGGGTGTCCGTCGGGTCGGCCGTGAAGCTGGTGTACATCGTGAAGTAGTCGGACGAGGCGTCCGAGTAGCGGAAGTTCTGGCGCGCCGTCCACGTGTCGTTGAAGCGGTGCGAGAGCTGCCAGCTCAGCGCGGCCTGCTCGGTGTCGAACCGGTCCCAGCCCGGTTCGCTGATGAAGCGGTTCGTGGGGATCTGGCCGTACGGGGAGGGCAGCAGCGTGCCCTGCCACGGGTAGAACTCGATCAGCGAGCCGCTCTTGTCTTTCTGGTACAGCAGCTGGAAGTTGAGCGACGTGTCGGCGTCGCGCCACATGATCGACGGGGCGATCAGGAAGCGGTCGTTGGACACGTAGTCTACCTGCGTTCCGCTCTCGCGGGCGAGGCCGATGAAGCGGTACAGCCACTTGCCTTCGGGCTCCATCGCGCCCGTGAAGTCGACGGCGACCTGCTTGCGGTCGAAGTTGCCGAGCTGCACCTGGATCTCGCGCTGGGTTTCGGCCTGCGGCATCTTCGACGTCATGCCGATGACACCGCCCACGCCGCCCTGGCCGTAGAGCACCGAGGCCGGGCCGCGCACGATCTCCACGCGTTCGAGCGTGTACATCTCGGGCCGGGTCGTGTTGTAGAAGCCGCTCTGGCGCACGAGGCCGTCGAGGTACTGCACGGGGTCGTTGCCGCGGAACTTGAACGAGTCGATGCGGCTGTCGAGGAAGCTCGACACCACGCCGGCGCTGTAGCCCACGACGTCGCGCAGCTGCGTCATGCCCTGCGCGTCGATCTGGTCGCGCGTGACGACCGTGACCGCACGGGGCGTCTCGATCAGCGGCGTGTCGGTCTTGGACGCGCCCGTGCTGCGCTTGGCGACGAACCCCGGGTTCTTGTCGCTGTGGAGGTCGGCGGACGAAGTCACCTTGACGGACGGCAGCACGGCGTCGGCCGGGGCGGTGTCGCCGGCCGGGGCGCCGGACTGCGCATGGACCTGGAAGGACAGGAGGGCCGTTGCGGAGGCGAGGGCGATGGGCGCGAGGCGCAGCTGGGTCGGTGACACGAGAAAGATCCCCTTTTTGATTGTTTCCGTAATGCGAATGCTTCGCAATTGTATGTGAAGCCGAATCCGGCCCGTGAACGGCGGCCAGGGAAAGTCCTTAGCGATCAACACTGGCCGGCATCTCTTTACCGATTCAGAATGCACCCGGCGCCGCGGTCCGGAACGTGGGCGCATGCCGTAACCCCGTGGGCGCCGCGTGCGTCCCGACCCAGGAGTCCGTTCCGATGAAACCCGTTGACCAATCGGCCGGCGCGCACGCGCCTGCCCGGATCCACTCGCGCCTGATGAAGGGCCTGAAGGGCGTGACCGCGCTGTCGCTGCTCGCCGCCGCCTGCGTGGGCCACGCGCAGACCACCCCGCGCACCGCGTTCGTCCACCTGCTCGAATGGAAATGGACCGACATCGCGAAGGAGTGCGAGGCCCACCTCGGCCCGAAGGGCTTTGCCGCGGTGCAGGTGTCGCCGCCCAACGAACACAACTGGGTGTCGGTGGGCGACGGTGCGCCGTTCCCGTGGTGGATGCGGTACCAGCCCGTGAGCTACAGCCTCGACCGCAGCCGCAGCGGCACACGCGCCGAGTTCGTCAACATGGTCCAGCGCTGCAACGCGGTGGGCGTGGGCATCTACGTCGATGCGGTGATCAACCACATGTCGGGCGGCAACGGCGGCACGTCCAGCGCCGGCAACGGCTGGGGCCATCACAGCTACCCGCGCGTGCCGTACGGCAGCAACGACTTCCACCAGCCCGTGTGCGGCATCGGTGACTCCGACTACCGCAACGACGCCGGCCGCGTGTGGGGCTGCGAGCTGTCGGGCCTGCAGGACCTGAACACGGGCAGCAGCTACGTGCAGGGCAAGATCGCCGACTACCTCGTCGACCTCGCCAACATCGGCGTGAAGGGCTTCCGCGTGGACGCGGCCAAGCACATCTCCCCGAGCGACCTCGGCGCCATCATCGGCGCCGTCAACGGCCGCCTGGCCACCAAGCCGTACTGGTACCTGGAGGTGATCCAGGCCGACGGCGAGGCGGTGCAGCCCAACCAGTACTTCGGCCTCGGCGACGGGCTCGTCAACGTGCTCGAGTTCAAGTACGGCGCGTCGGTCGCGAGCAAGTTCAGCGGCAGGATCTCCGAGTTGAAGACCTTCGGCGAAAGCTGGGGCCTCTCACCCAGCAGCAAGGGCGTGGCGTTCATCGACAACCACGACAAGCAGCGCGGCCACGGCGGTGGTGGCACGTACATGACGTACCACTGGGGCGCGCAGTACGACCTCGCGAACGTGTTCATGCTCGCGTGGCCGTACGGCTACCCGCAGGTGATGTCGAGCTACGCCTTCAACAACTCCGGCACGCTGTACGACTCGAGCTACGGCCCGCCATACAACAGCGACGGCTCCACGAAGGGCCCGTGGGACGGCGGCGTCACCACGCCGGCCTGCCTGAACCAGACGCGCGGCGGCTGGGTGTGCGAGCACCGCTTCCGCCCCATCGCGAACATGGTGGGCTTCCGCAACGCCACCGCGGCCAACTGGACCGTCAACAACTGGTGGGACAACGGCAACAACCAGATCGCGTTCGGCCGCGGCGACAAGGGCTTCGTCGTCATCAACAAGGAGGCCTCGACGCTGTCGCGCAGCTTCCAGACCGGCCTGCCGGCCGGCCAGTACTGCGACGTGATCGGCGGCGACGTGGTCAACGGCGTCTGCGGCGGCAACCTGGTCACGGTGGCCTCGGGCGGCATGGCGAACATCACGGTGGCCGCGTTCTCGGCCGCCGCGATCCACGTCAACGCGAAGTCCGGATCGACCACGACCCCGACCGCCCCGGGCACGTCGCCCACCACCACCTTCGCGGTGCAGGGCGCGGCGCCGTCGAGCGGCCAGTCCGTCTACGTGGTGGGCGATCACGCGCTGCTGGGTGGCTGGGACCCGTGCAAGGCCGTGGCGCTCGCCGCCGACGGCACGCAGTTCAAGGGCTCGGTGAACCTGCCCGCGTCCACGGCGGTCCAGTACAAGTTCATCAAGTACCAGACCTGCGGCAGCACCACGTGGGAGGGCGGTGGCAACCGGTCGCTGACCACGTCGGGGTCGGGCTCCAGCGTGTGCGGCGTGTTCGGCAGCACCGCGGCGTGTTCCACCACGACCCCGACGACCCCCACCGATCCCACGACCCCGACCACGCCGGGCACCGCGAGCGTCACGTTCAAGGTCACCGCGAGCACGGTGGTGGGCCAGAGCCTCTACGTGGTGGGCGACCACACGGCGCTGGGCGTCTGGACGCCGGCGAACGCGAAGGCGCTGTCGGTGGTGCCGGGCACCGGCTCGGGCCAGCAGAACCAGTGGAGTGCCACGTTCTCGCTGCCGTCGGGCACGGCGATCCAGTACAAGTACGTCAAGAAGGATGCGGCGGGGAACACCACGTGGGAGGGTGGTGGGAACCGGGCGGCGACCACGACGTCGTCGGGTGGGGTGCAGACCCTGACCGACACGTGGAAGTAGGCAAGGCGATGGGGTCACCCGGCGGGTGCTTCGACTGCGGTGGATCCCGGCGTTCGCCGGGATGACGGAGGTCTGAGGAACCCGGCGTGTTCACCACACGCCGTCACCCCGGCGAACGCCGGGGTCCACCGGCACGTCAGCGCGCCGCGCTGGCCACCGTGCGGCGCACGCGTTCGGCGGGTGTTCGTTCGGGCATGCGCGTGGCGTGGCGCTCGGCGCTGTAGCGCCAATCGGGCAGGGCGCGGGCGAGCTTGCGCACGTCACCGGCCGCGATCTCGAGCAGCAGCGTGCCCACGCCCGCGCGCACGACTGTAGCGCCGAGCGCGCTCGCCGTGGCGCGGGCGGCGCGCACGGTTTTCGCGTCGAGCGAGTCCTTGGCGTAGAAGACGTAGCGGTCCATGGCCCGATTATCGCGCCAGGCCGTCTCCCTGCAACTCCCGGGGGAGTCCGACGTCCTCGGCATGTGTCCGGGCCAGCGCCACGATGGCCTCGGACCGGGCCGCGTCGCGGGGCAGGTCGCGCACCGCAGGCATGGCGGCCAGCCGCCGCGCCAGCACGCCCGTCGCGACCGGGGCGGCCATCGACGTGCCGTCCATCACGCCCCAGCGGTTGTTGAAGATCGTCGAGACGATGCCGACCCCGGGCGCGGTGAGCGCCACCTTCGCGCCGCGGTTCGAGAACGTCGCAAGGAAGACCTCGCGGCCGTCGATCGCCTTCCCGCGGGCACGGCCCCGGTGCAGCGCCTGCGACGCGCCCTCGGGCCAGCTGCCGTCGAGCCCGATGGCCGAGACGGCGAGGGTGCGCGGGTACCGCGCGGGGTAGTCGACCTGGCCGCGGCCGTCGTTGCCGGCGGCGGCCACGCACACGCAGCCGAGCTGCCAGGCCTGGTCCACCGCGTCGCGGATGGCGCCGTCGGCCGGGCCGCCCCCCAGGCTCAGGTTGATCAGGTCGCAACCGTCGACGGCGGCCTGCTTGATCGCGGTGCTGATGGCAAAGGTGGACGCGTGGTCCGCCTGTTCGGCGAACACGCGGTACGCGCGGAGCGTGGCGGAGGCCGCCTCGCCGCGGCGCCAGCCGTTGGCACGTGCGGCGATCACGCCGGCCACGTGGGTGCCGTGCCCGTGCCAGTCGCTCAGACGGCGCGGGGACTCTCCGGTGGTGTTGCGGCCACCGGCGACGCGCAGCAGGTCGTGGCGGCCCACGCCGGTGTCGACGACGGCGACGGTGACACGCCGGCCGGCGCCCGCCTTGGGCTTGCCGTAGACGAGGCCGCGTGCATCGGCGGCGGAGGCCACGATGGGCGGCAGCGCGACCTCGAACGCCTCGCTGCGGGCGTCGACATCGGGCAGCATCACGGGCCACGCCCCGTGCAGCGGGTCGACGTGCAGCGCCTGCACGCCGGTCACCCGCGCGCCCAGCTTGAGCGCGGCGCGGCCGTGGCGGTCGGTGACGGCTTCGGTGACCACGCCGGTGTCGGCGTCGACGACGGCCGTGATGCGCACGTCCTTCAGCGGTGCGCCGTCCGCGCGCACGACCACCGTCCAGAGCCGTTCGGCACCCGCCCCCGCCTTCGAACGCGAGCGCGCGAGGCGCGGCAGCATCAGGTCGAACCGCTCGAGTTCGTACCACTGCTCCTCGAACACCTTCATGTCCGGTGCGACGGCCTTCACGTCGTCGACGGTGAGCCCGCCGGGCTCCACGAGCACCGCGCCGTCGGGCCGCGAGCGGTCCACCACCTGCAGCCCGCGCACCGTCGGACGCAAGGCGTTTGCCGCGCGCACCGCGGCCGCCACGGCACGCAGGGTGTGCGGCACGGCGCCGGACTCGGTGAGCGACGCGTCCTTCGGGATGAGGATCAGGCGGGGCAGGGGATCGTGGGTCTGCGGGTTCATGCGGGGATTGTGGTGGCCGGGAGGATCAGGGCGTGAGCCTCGTCACCCCATGTCACCACTTAATTAGTTTCCCTAATGCACGAATTAAGTCACCCGCCGGACACTGCGTTCCGTCGATTTCCCCCGACCGCGCTCCGCCCGACTCCCGAAGGAATGCCGATGAACACCCCCGTCCGATCCGTCCGCCGTGCCCTGCTGCTGGGGGCCCTCGGCTTCGCAGCAGCGCAGGGCGGCTTTGCCGCCACGACCCTGACCGTGGCCTCGTTCCCGAGCTTCGACGAGTCGGTCAAGCTCGCGATCCCGCTCTACAAGAAGCTGCATCCGGACGTCGAGATCAAGCTGGTGAGCCTCGCCTACCCGGACCACCACACCGCGATGACGACGGCGCTGGCCACGGGCTCGAACCTGCCCGACGTGATGGGCCTCGAGATCAACTACATCGGCAAGTTCGCCGAGTCGAAGGGCCTGGAGGACCTGGGCCAGCCGCCGTACAACGCGAAGCAGATGCAGAAGCTGTTCCACACCTTCGCGTTCCCGCAGGGCATGGATGCCAACGGCGCGGTCGCCGCGATCCCCGCCGACGTGGGACCGGGCACGCTGTTCTACCGCAAGGACATCCTCGACAAGGCCGGCGTCACCGAAGCCGACCTGACCACGTCGTGGGAGTCCTTCATCGCCGCCAGCAAGACGGTGCGTGAGAAGACCGGCGCGTACATGCTCACGAGCGCCGCCGACATCGTGAACATCTACATCCGTTCCACCATCAAGCCGGGCGAGGGCCTGTACTTCGACAAGGCCGGCAAGCCGCAGCTCGACACGCCGCGCTTCAAGAAGGCCTTCGAGCTCGCCGTGTCGGCGCGCAAGGCCGACATCGACGGCAAGATCGCACCGTGGAGCAACGAGTGGCGCGAGGCCTTCCGCCGCGGCAGCCTCGCCTCGCAGATGATGGGCGCGTGGCTCGCCGGCCACCTCACCGACTGGCTCAACCCCGAGGCCGCCGGCCAGTGGCGTGCCGCGCCGCTGCCCAATGGCGCGTTCGCGTCGTGGGGCGGGTCCTTCTACGCGATCCCGAAGGTCGGCAAGCAGAAGAAGGAAGCGTGGGAGTTCGTGAAGTTCATGACCACGAACAAGGAGATGCAGACGCTGTCCTTCCGCAAGATGGGTGCGTACCCGGCCATCGTCGAGGCGCAGGACAAGGCCTTCCTGAACGAGCCCATCGCCTACCTCGGCGGGCAGCCGGCCCGCCTGCTGTGGGCCGACGCCGCCGCGAAGATTCCCGCGATGAAACCGGACCGCTTCGACGGCACGGCGCTCGAGATCATGAACGCAGCGCTCGACGACGTGCTCGAACGCGGCAAGCCGGTCGACGAGGCCCTCAAGGCCGCGAACGACCAGCTCAAGCGCCGCACCCGGCGTTGATGTGCAATGATTCGGAACCCGGCCGAATGGATGCGGCCGGGAACTCCGGAGAAGGTGAGCCATGCCCACAGCCCCGATGACGGGTGACCAGCGCTTCGTCAAGAACCTCAACCGCATGGCGCTGCTGCGCCTCCTCCGAGACGAATCGGGCTTGTCCCGGGCCGACCTCGCGAACCGCAGCGGCCTGACGAAATCCACGGTCAGCCTGATCACCAAGGAACTGATCGACGAGGGCTGGCTGGTCGAGGACGGTGCGCTCGTCACGGGCGCGCTCGGCCGCCGCCCCACGCCGCTGCGGCTCGACGGCCGCCACCTCGTGCTGATGGGCGCCGAGCTCGACATCGACACCATCCGCGTCGTGGCCGTGTCCATCCGCGGCGAGGTGCTCGAGATGAACCAGGCCGCGCTCAAGTCGAAGGACCCGGACGCCGCGTGCCACCAGCTCGTGCAGATGGTCACCGCGCAGTCGGCCAAGGTGGCGTCGGCGGGGGCATCGCTGCTGGGCATCGGCGTGGGCCTGCCCGGCGCGGTGGACACCGTCTCGGGCGTGCTGCAGTTCGCTCCCAACATCGGCTGGCGCGGCGTCGAGGTGGGCCGCCGTCTCGGTGCCGAGCTGGCCGCGGCCGGCCTCGGCGCGGTGCCCGTGTACTACCAGAACGAGGCCGACCTCGCGGCCGTGGGTGAGGCCGAGTTCGGCGCGCGCCCGGTCGAGGACCCGCTCGTCTATGTCAGCTGCGGCGTCGGCGTGGGCTCCGGGATCATCCTCAACGACTCCCTCTTCACCGGCGCCACCGGATCGGCCGGCGAGATCGGCCACACCACGCTGTTCATCGACGGCCGCCCGTGCTCGTGCGGCCGCCTCGGCTGTGCCGAAGCCTATGCGGGGCTGAAGGCCGTCGCCGACGAGGCCGGCTGCCTGCGTGAGGACGGCAGCATCGACCAGCCCGCGCTGAAGGCCCTCGTAGGCCGCCGCGCGCCCAAGGCCCGCGGCGCGTTCGCCGCGGCCGGCGACGTGCTGGGCGTGCTGCTGCAGAACGTGTGGACCACCTTCAACCCGCAGGTGATCGTGGTCGGCGGCGCCTCCGCCGTGCTCGGCGGTGAACACTTCCTCGAAGCCGCCATCGGCCGGCTCGAGCAGTTCGCCACGCAGGCGGGGCTGCCGTGCCCCGAGGTGCGCGTCGCGAAGTACGCGGAGCTGGCCACCGCCGTGGGCGGCGCCGCCTACGCGCTGCATTCGCTGTTGAGACCCTACTCGCACGCGCCCACCGCGCGCGCGGGCACCTTGCCGGCGCCATCCGCGCCGGTCACCGCCTGAACAGCGCACCCGCTGTCCGGGCGTCTTCCTCCTGGAGTTTCCCGCCATGTCAGACACCCTCGTCCGCTGGGGCGTGATCGGCCCCGGCCGCATCGCGAACCGCTTCGCCGAATGCCTCACCGCCGTGCCCGGCGCGCGCCTCGTCGCGGCCGCCAGCCGCGACGCCGAACGCGCCCGCGACTTCGTCGCGCGGCACGGCGGCGAACGCCACCACGGCGACTACGCCTCGCTCTTCCGCGACGACGGGATCGACGCCATCTACGTCGCCACGCCCCACGCGCAGCACGCCGACGTCGCCATCCAGGCGCTGCAGGCGGGCAAGGCCGTGCTGTGCGAGAAGCCGCTCACCGTGAACGCCCCCCAGGCCGAACGCGTGTTCGCCGCGGCGAAGGCGGCCGACCGCTTCGTGATGGAGGCGTTCTGGACCCGTTTCCTGCCCGTCTTCGCGCAGGTGCGCCAATGGCTCGACGAGGGCCGCGTGGGAAAGGTCACCGGCATCGAATCCTTCTTCGGCTACGCGCAGCCCCGCAACCTCGACGACCGCCTGTTCCGCGCCGACCTGGCCGGGGGCGCGCTGCTCGACGTGGGCATCTATTGCATCTCGATGTCGCACCACCTCTTCAAGGGCCCGCTGCGGGTGCTGGAGACCTCGGCGACGGTGGGGGCGACGGGTGTCGACGAGGACCTGCGCGCGCGCATCGCGGTGGGCGAGCAGGCCGTCGAGCTGCGCATGCACGCGAGCATGACCCAGAAGTTCTACAACAGCTTCCGCATCGAGGGCAGCGAGGGCGAGATCCTCGTCACCGAACCGTTCTGGGACTCGGGCCAGGCCATCCTGCTGCGCCGCGGCGAGGCGCCGGTCGCATCCCATGCGCCCTACGCGGTCAACGGCTTCGAGTACCAGGTCAGGGAAGTGCAACGATGCATGCAGGCGGGCCTGCTGCAGAGCGATGTCATGCCCTGGGCCGACACGCTGGCGGTGATGCGCTGCATGGACGAGATCCGGGCGGCCGTGGGGGTGCGTTACCCGTTCGAGTGAATGGTCGGGCGGGTGCGGTCGGCCCGACCGCGCACAAACCCTGATTTATTTCGACCGTCGAACTAACATACATTCACCGCAACGAAAGGGTGAGCATGTACCTCGGCATCGACCTCGGCACGTCCGAAGTGAAACTCCTGTTGCTGGACGACCGCGGCGCGATCGCCGCGTCGGCCGGCGTCCGGCTCGACATCTCGCGGCCCCATCCGGGATGGAGCGAGCAGGATCCGCAAGCCTGGTGGGCGGCCACCGTGAGCGCCGCGTCGCGGCTGCGCACCGAACACCCGGCCGCGTGGGCGAAGGTGAGGGCGGTGGGCCTGTCCGGCCAGATGCACGGGGCCGTGCTGCTCGACGCGGCGGGCGAGGTGCTGCGCCCGGCCATCCTGTGGAACGACGTGCGGTCGGCCGCCAAATGCGGCGAGATGATGGCCGCGCTGCCGTCGCTGCCCGCCATCGCCGGCAACCTTGCGATGCCCGGCTTCACCGCGCCGAAGCTCGCATGGGTCCGCCAGCACGAACCGGCGATCTTCGCGCGCACGGCCAAGGTGCTGCTGCCGAAGGACTACCTGCGGTACCGCCTGTGCGGCACCTTCGTCGGCGAGATGTCCGACGCGGCCGGCACGCTGTGGCTCGACGTCGCATCGCGGCGCTGGTCCGACGAACTGCTCGCGCTCACGGGGCTCACGCGGTCGCACATGCCCGAACTGGTCGAAGGCAGTGCCGTCAGCGGCACGGTGCGCGACGACATCGCCGCCGCATGGGGCCTGCCCCGTGGCGTGGTCGTGGCTGGCGGCGGCGGTGACAACGCGGCCAGTGCCGTGGGCATCGGTGCCGTGCGCCCGGGTGAAGGGTTCGTCTCGCTCGGCACGAGCGGCGTGGTGTTCGTCGTCAACGACCGCTTCCGCCCGAATCCCGCCTCGGCCGTGCACGCCTTCTGCCATGCGGTGCCCGGCCGCTGGCACCAGATGTCGGTGATGCTGTCGGCCGCATCCAGCCTCGCGTGGGCCACGAAGCTCACCGGTTCGTCCGGCGAGGCCGACCTGCTGGCCCGCATGGACGCGCTGTCCGAGGCGGCCCGCCTCGACGCACCGCTGTTCCTGCCGTACCTGTCGGGCGAACGCACGCCCCACAACGACGCGAATGCGCGTGGCGTGCTGTTCGGCCTCACGCACGACACCGACCCGGCCGTGCTCGCGTATTCGGTGCTCGAGGGCGTGGCGTTCGGGATGCGCGACGGCCTCGACGCCCTGCGTGCCGCCGGCACCCAACCCGGCCGCCTCGCGGTGGTGGGCGGTGGCGCCCGCAGCGCGTTCTGGGTGCAACTGCATGCCGACCTGTTCGGCGTCGAACTCGTCACCCTCGACGGTGGCGAGACCGGTGGCGCCCTCGGGGCCGCACGCCTCGCGTGGCTGGCCGACGGCGCCCCCGAGGACGATGTGTGCCGCCTGCCCCCGGTGCGCCAGACCTTTTCCCCCGACCCCGCCCGCGCAGCCCGCCTGGGCGAGCGCCTCGACCGCTTCCGTGCGCTGTACGCCACGCTGCGCCCGAGCTTTCCCCCCCGCTGATTCCGGAGACCCCGATGAGCTATTTCGACAAGATCGAACCGATCCGCCACCAAGGCCCGACCACCACGGACGAACTCGCCTTCCGCTGGTACGACAAGGACCGCGTGGTGCTCGGCAAGCGCATGGAAGAGCACCTGCGGTTCGCCGCGTGCTACTGGCACACGTTCTGCTGGAACGGCTTCGACCCGTTCGGCTACGACGGCAGCTTCGAGCGCCCGTGGCATCACATGGCCGATCCGATGGAAGCCGCGAAGGCCAAGGCCGACGCCGCGTTCGACTTCTTCGCGAAGCTGGGCGTGCCGTACTACTGCTTCCACGACCGCGACGTGGCCCCCGAAGGCGCGACGCCGCGCGAGAGTGTCGAGAACCTGCGCCGCATGGTGGGGGTGCTCGGTGAGCACCAGCAGCGCACGGGCCTGAAGCTCCTGTGGGGCACCGCGAATGTGTTCAGCCACCGCCGCTTCATGAGTGGCGCGGCCACGAACCCCGATCCCGAGATCTTCGCGCTCGCCGCGCTGCAGGTGCGCGAGGCGATGAACGCGACGAAGGCGCTCGACGGCGAGAACTACGTGATCTGGGGCGGCCGCGAGGGCTACGAGACGCTGCTGAACACCGACATGAAGCTCGAGCTGGACAACCTCGGCCGCTTCCTGTCGATGGCGGTGGAGCACAAGCACAAGATCGGCCTGAAGGGCCCGATCCTGATCGAACCGAAGCCGCGCGAGCCCACGAAGCACCAGTACGACTTTGACGTCGCGACCGTGTACGGCTTCCTGAAGGCGCGCGGCCTCGAGAACGACGTGAAGGTCAACATCGAGGCCAACCACGCCACGCTCGCAGGCCACAGCTTCGAGCACGAGATCGCCACGGCCGTGGCCCTCGGCATCTTCGGCTCCATCGACATGAACCGCGGCGACATGCAGTGCGGGTGGGACACCGACCAGTTCCCGAACAACATCCCCGACACGGCCCTCGCGATGTACCACATCCTCCAGGGCGGCGGCTTCACGTCCGGCGGCCTGAACTTCGACGCGAAGGTGCGCCGCCAGTCGATCGACCCCGAGGACCTGTTCATGGGCCACATCGGCGGCATGGACGTGTCCGCGCGCGCGCTGCTGATCGCCGCCGCGATGATCGAGGACGGCGGACTCGCCGCCCGCGTGAAGGCGCGCTACGCCGGCTGGGAGGGCGAGCTGGGCCGCGACATCCGTGGTGGGACGCTGAGCCTCGACGCGCTGGCCGACCGCACGCTGAACCGCAACGCCGACACCCGCCCCGTCTCCGGCCGCCAGGAGGCGCTGGAGAACTGGCTCAACCGCTTCATCTGAACGAGCGCCCCGAGCATGTCCGAGACGATGATCCGCAACCCGGTGCTGCCGGGGTTCCATCCCGACCCGTCGATCCTGCGTGTGGGGCGCGACTTCTACCTGGCCACCTCGACGTTCGAGTGGTGGCCGGGCGTGCGCATCCACCAATCGCGCGACTTGGTGCACTGGCAGCACCTGTCGTACGCGTGCACGCGGACGAGCCAGCTCGACTTGCGCGGCAACCCCGACTCGTGCGGCATCTGGGCCCCGTGCCTGAGCCACCACGACGGCGTGTTCTACATGGTCTACACGAACGTGCGCAGCACCATCGGCACGTACAAGGACACGCACAACTACATCGTCACCGCACCGCACCCGTCGGGCCCGTGGTCGGAGCCGGTGTACGTGAACAGCAGCGGCTTCGACCCGTCGCTGTTCCATGATGACGACGGGCGCAGCTGGTTCCTCAACATGCAGTGGGACCACCGGGCCGGGCACAACCCGTTCTGCGGCATCCTGCTGCAGGAGTGGGACCGCGAGACGCAGCGCCTGAAGGGCCCGGTCCAGCGCATCTTCCTCGGCACCGAGCTCGGCGTGGTCGAGGGCCCGCACCTCTACAAGAAGGACGGCTGGTACTACCTGCTGACCGCGGAAGGCGGCACGTTCTACGAACACGCCATCACCATCGCGCGCTCGCGGTCCATCGATGGCCCGTACGCGGTGAGCCCACACCATCCGCTGCTGACCGCCCACCACGAATCGCCGGCGGGGCTGCAGCGCGCGGGGCACGGCAGCCTCGTGGACGCGGGCAACGGCGAGTGGTACCTCGCGCACTTGTGCGGGCGCCCGCTCGAATGGCGAGAGCAGCCGCCCGCGTCGGCCCCCGAGGCCTACGAAGGCCTGCACTGCCCGCTGGGCCGCGAGACCGCACTGCAGCGCGTGACCTGGACCGCCGAGGGCTGGCCGCGGCTCGCGTCGGGTGGCCCCGCGCCTGTGTCCGAGCTGCCGCCGCCGGCGCTGCCGCTCGCACCGGTCGAACCCGAACCCGAGCGCGACACGTTCGACGAGGGGGTGCTGTCAGGCCACTTCAACTCGCTGCGGGTGCCGTTCGACCCGTCGTGGATCACGCTGTCGGAACGCCCGGGCTTCCTGCGCCTGCGTGGCCGCGAGTCGCTGATGTCCCAGTTCGACCAGAGCCTCGTGGCACGGCGCCAGCAGCACTTCCGCTGCGAGGCCGACACGGTGGTCGAGTTCGCGCCCGACGGCTTCCAGCAGATGGCCGGCCTCGTCGCGTACTACAACACGCAGAACCACGCGTACCTGCACGTCACGTTCGACGAGACCGCGGGCGGGCCCGTGTTGCGCCTGTCGGTCAACGATTCCGGCCTGCCGTCGGAGCCGGCCGCGCCGGTGCCGCTGGGTTCGGCCACCCGTGTGGCGTTGAAGGTGCGTTTCGACGGCCCGGTGTTCCGCTTCTCGTACGCGCTCGACGAAGGCCCGTGGACGGACATCGGGGGCGACCTGCGGACGGCCATGCTGTCCGACGAACACGCGACCCGGTTCGAGGACGGCATCGCCCGCGGCTTCGGCTTCACGGGCAACTACGTGGGGGTGGCCTGCCAGGACCTGGGCGGTGGCCGTCGGCACGCCGACTTCGACCACTTCGGATACCGCGAGCTGGTGGACTGATCAGCCCAGCAGGGCCTCGAACTGGTGCTGCGGCACCGGCCGGCCCAGCAGGAAACCCTGGGCCATGTGGCAGCCGATGGTGGCGAGGAGGCGGGACTGTTCCTCGGTCTCGACGCCCTCGGCCACCAGCTCCATGTTGAGGCTGCGGCCGAGCGACACGATGGCCTTCACGAGTTCACCGCTCTGGCGGTCGCCCGGCAGGTCCTTCACGAAGGACCGGTCGATCTTCAGCGTGTGCACGGGGAAGTGCGTGAGGTAGCTGAGCGCGGAGTAGCCCGTGCCGAAGTCGTCGAGCGCGATGGTCACGCCCAGCGCGGCCAGCGTCTCGAGGTCTTCGCGGACGTTGCTGCGCTTGTCGATCAGCAGGCTTTCGGTGATCTCGAGTTCGAGCCACTGGGGCAGGCAGCCGGTGCCGGACAGGGCCTCGCACACGGTCTCCACGAGCTGGCCCGTGGCGAACTGGCGGGCCGACAGGTTCACCGCGACCTTCACCTGGCGCGCGGCGGGCCGCTGGTTCCAGGCCACCGCGGCGCGGCAGGATTCATGCAGCGCCCACGCGCCCATCGGCACGATCAGGCCGGTCTCCTCGGCCACCGGGATGAACTGCATCGGCGAGACCATGCCCCGCTCGGGATGTTGCCAGCGCATCAGCGCCTCGGCGCCCACGAGGTCACCGCTCGCGAGGTCGAACTTGGGCTGGAAGTGCAGCACCAGTTGGCCCTGGTCGATGGCCTGGCGCAGCTCGGTCTCGAGCGCGAGGCGGGCCGAGGCCTGGGCCGTCAGCTGCGGCGAGTAGAAGCGGACGTTGTTGCGGCCGCGGGCCTTGGCCTCGGACAGTGCGGCGTCGGCATGCTGCAGCAGCTCGTCGGGGTGGCTGGCGTCGTCGGGGTACAGCGCCGCGCCGATGCTGGTCGTGACGAACACGTCGCGGTTGAGCAGGCGGAACGGCGACTCGAAGGCGCGCAGCAGCTTGGCCGCGATCAGGTCCAGGTCCACCGCGGCGCGCACGGCTGGCAGCAGCACCGCGAACTCGTCACCACCGGGGCGGGCCACGGTGTCGTGGTCGCGCAGCGCGCCGGACAGGCGCGCGGCAGCCTGCTTGAGCAGCTCGTCGCCGCTCGCGTGGCCGAGCGATTCGTTGACGTGCTTGAACTGGTCGAGGTCCAGCATCAGCACGCCCAGCACCTTGCCGTCGCGGGCGGCGTCGGCCATGGCGGTGGTCGTGCGGTCCACGAACATCGAGCGGTTGGGCAGCTGGGTCAGCGGGTCGAAGTTGGAGAGGGCGTGCAGGCGCTCGCGGTACGCGCTCAGCTCGGTCACGTCCTGGATGGTGCCCAGCAGCTGCCGCGGGGCGCGGCCGCGCGTGTAGAGCACCTTGACCACGCCGTGGTAGTCGCGCCGGCGGCCGTCGGCGCCGTTGGCGTGGTACGCGTAGCGGAAGGTCGCCTGCTTCTGCTTGAGGGCCGCCTGGAAGCCGTCGACGATGGCGGACCGCTGGTCGTCGGGGATCGTGCGCGCGAACTGCTGGAGGTCGGGGGTGGCGCCGGCCGGCAGGCCGATGATGCGCAGCGCCTGATCGGAGTACTTCGCGCGGTTGCGGGCGAAGTCCCATTCCCAGTGGCCCACGTGGGCCAGTTCCTGGGCTTCGTCGAGGCGCCGCTCGGCGATCTGCAGCCGCTCGATCAGCAGCTGGTGTTCGGTGATGTCGTGCAGCGCCCCTTCGCAGTCGAGCGGCTCGCCGTTCCGGCCGTAGTCGATCGCGACGGCGATGCGCACGTGCTGGTGCACGCCCCCGTCGTGGACGAGCGGCACGTCGATCACCACCTGGGGCTGGCGGGCCGAGACGGCGTCGAGCCAGGCCTTGCGCAGCGCGCCGAGGCGGCCGCGGCGGATCAGCGAGACGAGGGGGACGAGTTCGAGGCGGTCGCCCGCGGGCAGGCGCAGCAGCCGGCGGGTGTCGGCGCACGCTTCGATGCGCTCGTCCTTCGCGGACCAGCGGATCCGGCCCACCACCTGGAGCGCATCCCGCAGCCCCGCCCAGCGGCGGTCGCCGGTGGACGGAACGAGCGAAGGGAAATCGCGGCTCTCGGTGTTCATCTTGGACGCAACGGACCTCGGTGCGGGGGAGGGGTGACGGGGCGGCGAATGTGCCGTCCCCGGCTGACTATCGGATGTTTCCTGCCCGGATTGAGCTGTAACGCGGCCGATCGGCCACCGTGGCCGGAAGTGCCGTGCGATACCTCACGCGGCGTGCACCAGCCGTCCGCGGCCTCCGGCCTTGGCGCGGTACAGGGCTTCGTCCGCGCGGTGCACCAGCTGGTCGAGCGTGTCGTCCGCCAGCAGGGTGGCCGCGCCCGCACTGAGACCTGGCGCGCCGCCCGGCTCGCGGGCGAGCCGCTCGCGCAGGCGGCCATCGAACGCGGCGGCCTCGGCCGCGCCCGCGTGGGTCATCAGCACGCAGAACTCCTCGCCGCCGTGGCGCGAGACCAGGTCGCCGCGGCGGGCGCTCGCTTTCAGCGCCCGGGCGACGGTGCGCAGCGCCTCGTCGCCGGCGGCGTGGCCGCGGGTGTCGTTGATGCGCTTGAAGTGGTCGATGTCGATCATCAGCAGCGCGAGCGGTTCGCCGTAGCGCTGTGCGGCGGCGATGACGTCGCCCGCCCGCCCGGCGAAGGCCTGGCGGTTGAGCAGGCCGGTGAGCCCGTCGGTGCTGGCCTGCACCCGCAGTTCGCGCTCCGCCTCCTCGCGCCAGGCGACGAGGAAGCCGATGGTGGAGAGCGCCAGCGCCACGTGGTACAGCAGGGCAGCCGCCACGTTGACCGGGTGGGTGGCGCGGTAGAACGGGTAGGCCGCGGTGAAGAAGGCCCCGAGCACGCCGCGCCAGAGCGTCACGGTGGCCAGCGCCACCAGGCACAGCAGCACGAGGCCGCGCCAGCGCTTGCTGGCGTGTGGGGCGGGGCTCGCGAGGGCAAAACACAGCAGCGCGAGCTGCAGCGCGAAGCCGGCGTTGGACCAGCCCACGCGGAACGGGTACGACGCGAAGCCGAGGCCGTAGCCGGCCGGCACGGCGACGGCCAGCGCGAGCATCAGGCGGTGCCCGCGCCGCTTGCCCAGCCAGGTGTCGAGTGCGGTCCAGAGCAGCACGAAGCTCGCGGCCAGGCATGCCATCGACAGCGTGGAGACCCACCGGTCGCTGATGCGGGGCGCCAGCAGGAACGCGGTCCAGCCCACGGCCTGCGCCACCGCGGCGCCCTGGAACGCCCGGGCGGCGCGGCTCACCCGCCATCCCATCAGCACGGGCAGGGCGATGGCCGTGCCGATGACGTTGGCGAGCAGCACCACGAGGATGGTCTGGATGTCGAGGGTCATCAGCGGAAACGTTCGGGCGGGCCGGAAGTGAGTGTTGGCCCATGATGCCGAAATCCCGGCCCCGGTTCCGTGACACCCGCCAAAAAGTGAGAGGATTCGTGCATGAGCAAGGCTTTCACGAAGGAATCCGACGGCGACGACGAGGACGACCTCGCGCTGCCGGACCTGCCCGCGGGTGGGAAGAACTACATCACGCCGGGAGGTTATCGGCGGCTGCGCGAGGAACTGATCTCGCTGCTCGACGTCGAGCGCCCGAAGGTGGTCGAGGTGGTGTCCTGGGCCGCCAAGAACGGCGACCGCTCCGAGAACGGCGACTACCTCTACGGCAAGAAGCGCCTGCGCGAGATCGACCGGCGCATCCGCTTCCTCACGAAGCGGCTCGACATCGCCGAGGTCACCGACCCGTCGCTGCACCACGGCCGCGACCAGGTGTTCTTCGGCGCCACCGTCACGTACGAGAACCAGCGCGGCGAGGAAAAGACCATCACCATCAAGGGCATCGACGAGGCCGACAGCACGGTCGGTGAAGTCAGCTGGATCGCCCCCATCGCGCGTGCGCTGCTGAAGGCGCACGTGGGGGACGAGGTGCAGCTGATGACGCCGGGTGGGGTGGAGCGGGTGGAGGTGCTGGAGGTGAGGTACCCGGCGCCGTAGGCCCCGTCATCCCGGCGAACGCCGGGGTGACCGCTGGGGGGTCAGGGCCGCACGCGGGTCACGCGCAGCACGGCGCTCGCCCGCCGCAGCGTGCGCATCACGTCGGCCAGGTGCAGCCGGTCCCGCACGCTGATCAGCAACTGCAGCTCCGCCGTCTCGGACGCGGGCTCGTTCCCCATCTCGATGTGCGTGATGTCGGCCTCGGCCGAACTCACCGCCGCGGCGATCTGGGCCAGCACCCCCTTGCCGTTCTTCAGCAGGATGGTGACGCCGGTCTCGAAGGCGCGGGTGGGTTCCTCGGCCCAGTCGACCGTCATCCAGCGCTCGCTGTCGCGCTCGAACAGGCGCTTGCCGACGCCGCATTCGGCGGTGTGCACCATCAGGCCCTCGCCTCGGCCCAGGTAGCCCACGATCGGGTCGCCCGGGATGGGGCGGCAGCAGGTGGCGAGCTGCACCGACGCGCCCTCGGCGCCGTCGATGACCACGAGGCCCTGGGTCGGCGTGGCGTCGTCGGCGGCGGCGTAGCGGCCCATCGTGAGCGTGAGCGCGTCGGGCTTGACGCCGTGTTCCACCATCAGCTGGGCCAGGCGCTTGGCCACGATGGTGGCGATCTTGCGGCCGAGGCCCACGTCGATCAGCAGGTCGGCGCGGGTGCGGTTGCCGCTCCAGCGCGTGAGCTGCTGCCACAGGCTGCCGGCCGGGGCGTCGGGGGCGTCGGCCGGCGGCAGCGTGAGGCCCTCGGCCCGCAGCGCCTGCGCGAGGAGCTTCTCGCCGAGCTGCTGCGACTCCTCCTGCTCCATGTTCTTCAGGTAGTGCCGGATCTTCGAGCGGGCACGGCCCGTGCGCACGAAGTTGAGCCAGCCCGGGTTCGGGCGGGCGCCCGGCGCGGTGATGACTTCCACCACGTCGCCGCTGCGCAGTTCGGTGCGCAGCGCCACCGGGTCCCCGTTGACCTTGGCCGCCACGCAGTGGTCGCCGATGTCGGAGTGGATGGCGTAGGCGAAGTCGACCGGCGTGGCGCCGCGGGGCAGCGCCATGATCTTCGACTTGGGCGTGAACACGTAGACCGCGTCCGGGAACAGGTCGATCTTGACGTGTTCGAGGAATTCGCTCGCGTCGCGGGTCTCGTCCTGGATGTCGACCAGCGACTGCAGCCACATGGCCCCCAGGCGCTGGGCATCCTGCACCTGGCCGCCGCCGGACTTGTACATCCAGTGCGCCGCGATGCCCTTCTCGGCCACGGCGTGCATGGCCTCCGTGCGGATCTGGAACTCCACCGCGGTGCCGAGCGGGCTCACGAGCGTGGTGTGCAGCGACTGGTAGCCGTTGGCCTTCGGGATCGCGATGTAGTCTTTGAAGCGGCCGGGCAGCGGCTTGTAGAGCTGGTGCAGCACGCCGAGCGCGAGGTAGCACTCGGGCAGCGTGGACACCACGATGCGGAAGCCGAAGATGTCGTTGACCTGCGCGAAGCTCAGGTGCTTCTCGCGCATCTTCGTGTAGATCGAGTACAGCGTCTTCTCGCGGCCGTACACCTGCGCCTTGGCGCCCTGGTCGGCGAAGGCCTTCTCCACCTCGCGCTGGATGCGGTCGACGATGTCGCGGCGGTAGCCCCGCGCGCGCAGCACGGCCTTCGACAGCGCGGCGTGGCGCCAGCGGCGCAGGTACTGGAAAGACAGCTCCTGCAGCTCGCGGTAGGTCTGGTTCAGGCCCAGGCGGTGGGCGATGGGGGCGTAGATCTCGAGGGTCTCGCGGGCGATGCGCACGCTCTTCGACGCGGCCATGGCCGACATCGTGCGCATGTTGTGCAGGCGGTCGGCCAGCTTGATCAGGATGACCCGCACGTCGCGCGCCATCGCCAGCAGCATCTTGCGGAAGGACTCGGCCTGCGATTCCTCCTTTGTGGAGAACTGCAGCTTGTCGAGCTTCGTGAGGCCGTCGACCAGGTCGGCGGTGGGGGCGCCGAAGCGCTCGATCAGCTCCACCTTCGTGACGCCGCAGTCCTCCATGGCGTCGTGCATCAGCGCGGCCATGATGGCCTGGGCGTCGAGCTTCCACTCGGCGCACATGCCGGCGACGGCGATGGGGTGGGTGATGTACGGCTCGCCGCTGGCGCGGAACTGGCCCAGGTGGGCCTCGTCGGCGAAACGGTACGCGTCGCGCACGCGCTTGATGTCGGCCGGGTCGAGGTAGTCGAGCTTGTGCGTCAGCGCGGCAAACGAGGCAGCGGCCGCGTCGGTGGCGGCCGCAGGCAACGACGGGGGCGGGTTCCGACGGCCGGAACCGGAAACTTCAGGTTTTCGCAGCGAGGAGGAGGGGGCGCCCATCCCCCTAATTTACCCCGATTGCCGGGGAGCGTATCCCGGAGGGTTGTCGCGCAGGCACGTCCGGAAAAACAAAACGGCCCCGAAGGGCCGTTGTTCACGCGAAGGCGGACTGGATCAGACCGGAACCTTGCGCAGCATCTCGATGCCGATCTCGCCGGCGGCGATCTCGCGCAGCGCGGTCACGCCGGGCTTGTTCTTCGTCTCGATCTTCGGGGCGTGGCCCTGGCTCAGCATGCGCGCACGGTACGTGGCGGCCAGAACCAGCTGGAAACGGTTCGGGATCTTGGTCAGGCAGTCTTCGACGGTGATGCGGGCCATGGGGTCACTCCAGGGGAAAGCAGGGAAAAGATCAATTCAGTCCGAGGGCTGCGAACACCGAAGGCTTGGCCTTCTTCTGTACCGCGTACTTGAGCCGCTGCGCATGGACGATCGCTTTCAGATCGAACAGCGCGGTTTCGAACAGGGCGTTGATTATAACGAAGTCGAAGTGCCGGGCCTGGTCGACCTCCGTGCGGGCGTTCACGAGGCGCTGCGCGATCACGTCCTCGGCGTCCTCGCCGCGGCGCGCCAGGCGCTGGGCCAGTTCTTCCCAGCTCGGGGGCAGGATGAAGATCAGGATGGCGTTCGGGTACAGCTTCTTGATCTGCAGCGCGCCCTGGTAGTCGATCTCGAGCACCACGTCCTGGCCCACGGCCACACGTTCCATGATGGCCGCGCGCGACGTGCCGTATCGGTTGCCGTGCACCTCCGCCCATTCGACGAAGTCTTCTGCGTCGATCATGGACTGGAACGTGGCCGGGTCCACGAACAGGTACTCGCGCCCGTGCTGCTCCTGCCCGCGGGGCTTGCGGGTGGTGTGGGAGACCGACACCACGAGGTGCGAATCGAGTTCGAGCAGCGCCTTCACGAGGCTCGACTTGCCGGCGCCGCTCGGGGCGGCGACGACGAAGAGGTTGCCGGGGTAGTCCATGGCCAGTTCCGTAGAGAGAAAAGGCGGGGCCAGGAGAGGGCGCCGCCGTGCTGACCCCGGAGTATCGCCTGTGTGGGCGCCTGCAGGGCCTTCGTGCGGGTCGATGTGTCACCAACCGGGCATTCCGTCATGCGAAGACGGTGGCACGGGCTGGCTCGGCAGATCAGTAGGCCTTGACGGTACCGACCACCTCGAACACCAGTGGCACACCACCGATTTCCGTAGGAAGCGCCTTGCCCACGATGGCCTTCTGCAGGTTGACCTTCACGGCGTAGCCATCACCCAGGCGCGTCAGCCCGACGCCCACCAGTTCCGGCACGCGGGACAACTCCTTCTTGGCCTGCGTCTTGGCAGCCCGGGCGTTGTCGATGGTCACGTTAGCCATGTCATCATATTAGCTCAACCTTCAAGGCCGTGAGCACGTCCCGGATCGGATTGGCGTACGTCAATCCGGCGCCGTTGCTTCCGCCGGAGTCGGTGCCGGCGAACAGCAGCGCGACGGCTTCCCGGTCGGAGTTCACGATCAGCGAACCGCTGTCGCCGCCATCGGAGAACGGTTGTGAACCGGTGCCTTCGATCTCGATCACTTGGTCGAAGCTGAGGTTGCCGGTGTCGTAGGCCACGACGAGGTCGTCGAGCTCGAACGCGGTCACGCGGCCACGGGTGAGTCCGGTGGTCCTGCCGAGCTTGGCGACCGGAGTGCCTTCGTCGACCGGAGTCGACGCCACGCCGGTCAATTTGCCGAGCCCCTTGATCGCGGTCGGATCGATCGGTTGGCGCGTGGTGTCGACCTCGGCGAGAGCGCAGTCGAGAAGGTTGTGCCGCCGCTTGAGCTTGACGAAGTCCGCGAGGGTGGCGATCTTGTCCCGCGACAGCGTTCCACCGTCCAGCCGGCCGGGCTGCAGGATCGCATCGCCGTGCTGGGCAACGTTTTCATTGGCCAGCACGTGGTTGTTGGACAGGATGAAGATCGAGGGCGAGCCATCGGTGCCCCGCTGCACGAAGCAGCCCAGGGTGCCCGCAGTGATCTTGTGGTGGCCCACCGAGGTGCCGATGCGCAACGGACGGTGGCGGAGCTGTTCCCAGGGCGCCGTGGCTCGCTTCTGGATGCGGCCGACGAATTGGATGTCGACCTCGCCTTTTGCCATCGTGGTCAGCCGCGCCAGCTCCGGTCGGTCCGCGAGGCTTCGACGTTGCAGGCGAACGGCGAGGCGGTAACCCTTTTGCGAGGGGTGCCGCGACACGCCGAGTGCGAGCAGCCGTTGGGGTTGGGCGACCTTCGTGGCCGGCATCTCGGAGGCTGCATGGGCCAGCCGGGCGACCGCCACGCCTTCGGCCATCGGCTCGATGATCTTCTTCCGGGCCAGCGCCTTGAGTTCGCGCACTGAATCGAGTTCCATGGGCTCTCCTGCTGCAGGCGTTCGCCCATGCGAACCCCACGACGTGTGGTTGTAGCCCTGGAGGGGATGCGACGGCATCCTCAGAAAAGAGGTTGCCGACTCGCTTCAGGATGCGACGTGTCGCGCTGAGATGCCCGGCCTACTCCAGGTTCTGCACCTGCTCGCGCAACTGCTCGATCGCCACCTTCATTTCGACCGAAATGTTGGTCAACTCGAGCGACGAGGCCTTCGAGCCCAGCGTGTTCGCCTCGCGCAGCAGCTCCTGGATCAGGAAGTCGAGGCGCTTGCCGACCTCGCCGCCCTTCTTGAGCAGGCGGGCGATTTCCTCGAGGTGGGCGCGCAGGCGGGCCAGTTCCTCGGCGACGTCGATGCGGATCGAGAAGGCGGCGGCCTCGTTGACGGCGCGCTCCTGCAGCTGTTCCTGCGAGATCGACTGGGCCGCGTTGGTGGCCACCAGGGCCTCGTTCCAGCGTTCGATGAACTTCTGGCGCTGGCGTTCGACGGCGGCGGGCACGAGCGGCTCGGCCTCGGCGGCGAGTTCGCGCAGGCGCTTGACGCGGTCCATCAGCACGGCCACGAGCTTGGTGCCTTCACGCTCCCGGGCCTCCAGCAGGCCGGCCACGGCACGCTTGGCGGCGTCGAGGGCGACGTCGTCGAGCTTCTCGCTGGGCGCGCTGCCCTTGCACCACTGCAGCACCTCGTGCACCGACAGCGACTGGGCCTTCGGCAGCCAGCCCTGCACCGTGCTCTCGAGGCGGCTCAGGCGGTTGAGCTGGTCGGGCTGGGGCTGCGGCCAGTTCACCTCGCTCACGTGGTGCGTGTTCAGGCGCAGCTCGATCTTGCCGCGGCGGAACGTGCCGGAGATGAGGTCGCGCAGCGCGGGTTCGAGCGCCCGGAACTCGTCCGGCAGCCGGAAACCCAGGTCGAGGAACCGGCCGTTGACAGAACGCAACTCCACCAGCACGCTGGCGTTGGACGCCGCGCCGTTGCGCGGAGCAGCCCCTTCACCGCCCGCTGTGGTATCTGCCGCAGTTTGCGCCCCGGAGGTGGCGCTGGCGTACCCGGTCATGCTGTAGACTGGCATTCAATTTATCGCATTGCAAAATTCGATTATGTCAAAGCCGAAGCCTGCGCCACTGCCATCCGGCACCGTGGTCGGCGGTTACCAGATCATCAAGAAGTTGGCGGCCGGGGGCTTTGGCGTGGTGTACCTCGCCGAAGACGCCGAACGCCACCTCGTGGCGGTCAAGGAATACCTGCCGTCGTCGCTGGCCGAACGGGCCCCGGGCGAACTCACTCCCCGGGTCAAGCCCGAGAAGCAGCCACTGTACCGCCTCGGGCTGAAAAGCTTCTTCGAGGAAGGGCGTTCGCTCGCGCAGATCAGCCACCCGAGCGTGGTGAGCGTGCTGAACTTCTTCCGCGAGAACGAGACCGTCTACATGGTGATGAACTACCTGCAGGGTGACACCCTGCAGGACTTCATCGTGACGGCGCGCGACCTCAAGCGGGACAAGGTCTTCCGCGAGTCCACCATCCGCTCCCTGTTCGACGAGATCCTCCGCGGGCTGCGCATCGTGCACCAGCACAAGATGCTGCACCTGGACATCAAGCCGGCCAACATCTTCATCACGAACGAGAACAAGGCGGTGCTGCTCGACTTCGGCGCGGCTCGCGAGGTGCTGAGCAAGGAAGGCAACTTCATCCGCCCGATGTACACGCCGGGCTTCGCGGCCCCCGAGATGTACCGCCGCGACGGCACGCTGGGCCCGTGGACCGACATCTACGCCATCGGCGCGTGCATCTACGCGTGCATGCAGGGCTACCCGCCCAACGATTCACCCCAGCGCATCGAGAAGGACCGGCTCGCGCTGAGCCTGTCCCGGCTGCGCAACGTGTACTCCGACAACCTGATCGAAGTCACCGAGTGGTGCATGTCGCTCGATCCGCTGTCCCGTCCGCAGAGCGTGTTCTCTCTGCAAAAAGAACTGGCGCGCGAGACCGAACGGCGCTATACCAAGCTCAGCTTCAGCGAACGCCTGAAGCTGCAGCTCGAAAACCTGACCGCCAAGAGTTGAACGATGCGATTTTCCGTGTATCAGGTCAGTCGCAGGGGCGGCCGCGAGAAGAACGAAGACCGCATGGGCTATTGCTACACGCGCGATTCGGGCCTTTTCGCCCTCGCCGACGGCATGGGCGGCCATCCCGAGGGGGAGGTCGCCTCGCAGCTCGCGCTGCAGACCCTCGCGGCCATGTTCCAGCGCGATGCCAAGCCCACGCTGAAGGAGCCCATGCGGTTCCTCCACGAGGCCATCATCGCCGGCCACCACCAGCTGCTGCGCTACGCCACCCAGAAGGCCCTCATCGACACGCCGCGCACCACCGTCGTGGCGTGTGTGCTGCAGGGCAACTCGGCCTACTGGGCCCACTGCGGCGACTCGCGCCTGTACCTCGTGCGGGGCGACAAGCTCATCGCCCGCACCCGTGACCACTCGTACTCCGAACTCCAGGAGACCATGAGCCACGTGGTGCCCATGCCCGAGCGCTTCAACCGCAACGTGCTGTTCACGTGCCTCGGCAGCCCGGGCAAGCCCGTGGTCGACACCGTCGGCCCGCTGCTGCTGCAGAGCGGCGACCGGCTGCTGCTGTGCTCCGACGGCCTGTGGGGCACGGTCAGCGACACCGTCATCACCGAACAGCTCGCGCGCAACAGCATCGCCGATGCGGTGCCCGAACTCGTCGAGCAGGCGCTGCGCAACGGCGGGGCCAAGAGCGACAACGTCACGGTGCTCGCGATGGAATGGGAATCGGCGGAAGACAACGACAGCAGCGGCGGCGTGTCCACGCAGTCGCTCGGCGAGGAGGTCTTCGCGTCCACCATCCAGGCCAGCGTGCTGGGCGAGGCGCCGGCCGACGAACTCGACGACGCCGAGATCGAACGCTCCATCCGCGAGATCAACGAAGCCATCAAGCGGTCGTCCCAGAAGAAGCCCTGAACCCCCTGGCCCCCGCTCCGCTGCGATAATCTCCCCACGCCCCGCGGTCGCCCGCGGGGCGTTTTGCCTTTCGACAGGACCCCTCCATGACCTTCATCCGCCCCCTCGGCCGCGCCGCCGACAGCCTGCGCCCCGTCACCATCACGCGCCACTACACCAAACACGCCGAGGGTTCGGTGCTGATCGCGTTCGGCGACACGAAGGTGCTGTGCACCGCGTCCGTCGAGGAGAAGGTGCCCGGCCACAAGAAGGGCTCGGGCGAGGGCTGGGTCACGGCCGAGTACGGCATGCTGCCGCGCGCCACGCACACCCGCAGCGACCGCGAGGCCGCACGCGGCAAGCAGAGCGGCCGCACGCAGGAGATCCAGCGCCTGATCGGCCGCTCGCTGCGCGCCGTGTTCGACCTGCGCGCGCTGGGCGAACGCACCATCCACCTCGACTGCGACGTGCTGCAGGCGGACGGCGGCACCCGCACCGCGGCCATCACCGGCGCCTACGTGGCGGCCGTCGACGCCGTGCGGTCCATCCAGAAGGCCGGCAAGATCACCGCGTCCCCCATCCTCCAGGCCGTGGCCGCGATCTCGGTGGGCATCGTCGAAGGCACCCCGGTGCTCGACCTCGAGTACGTCGAAGACTCGGCCTGCGACACCGACATGAACGTCGTGATGACGGCCGATGGCGGTTTCGTGGAAGTGCAGGGCACCGCCGAAGGCAAGCCGTTCTCGAGCGCCGAGATGGCCACGATGCTGGGCCTGGCCGACAAGGGCATCCGCGGACTGATCGTCGCGCAGGCCGCGGCCCTCGCGCAGGACTGACCGCCATGCGCCTCGTCCTCGCCTCCAACAACGCGAAGAAGCTCGTCGAGCTGCAGGCGCTCTTCGCGCCGCTCGGCCTCGACCTCGTGACGCAGGGGTCGCTCGGCATCGGCGAGGCCGAGGAGCCACACGGCACCTTCGTCGAGAACGCGCTCGAGAAGGCGCGCTACGCGGCGCGCGCGGCCGGTGGCGCCGCCATCGCCGACGACTCGGGCCTGTGCGTCGACGCGCTCGGCGGTGCGCCGGGCGTGCTGTCGGCGCGCTACGCCACGCTGTTCGGGCAGCCGAAGTCCGACGAGGACAACAACCGCGTGCTGCTCGAGCAGCTGCTGCCGCACCCCGACCGCCGCGGGCGTTTCGTGTGCGCGCTGGTGGCGGTGCGTTCGGCCGACGACCCCGAGCCGCTGATCGCCTTCGGCCGCTGGGACGGCGAGGTGCTGCAGGCCCCGAAAGGCGAGGGCGGCTTCGGCTACGACCCGCTGCTGTGGATCCCGTCGCTGTCGGCGAGCGTCGCCGAACTGCCGGCGGCCGAGAAGAACCGCGTCAGCCACCGTGCCATCGCCTCGCGGCAGATGCTCGGGCTGATGCAAGAGGTGTGGCGCCTTGGCTGAGATCCCGATCGTTCCGGCTTCACCCGACGAAGCCGGCGTGGCACCGGAGGACATGGTGTCGCGGTACATGCGCCCGGGCATCATGACCCTCGGCGCGCTGCCGCCGCTCGCGCTGTACGTGCACCTGCCGTGGTGCCTGAAGAAGTGCCCGTACTGCGACTTCAACTCGCACGAGCAGCGGGGTGGTGTGCCCGAGGACGAGTACCTGGCCGCCCTGCGGGCCGACCTGGAAGCGGCGCTGCCGCTCGTGTGGGGCCGGCGCATCCACAGCGTGTTCATCGGCGGTGGCACGCCCAGCCTGTTCTCTCCCGGCGCCATCGACCAGTTGATCACGGACCTGCGCGCCCGCCTGCCGTTCGAGCCGGGCTGCGAGATCACGCTCGAGGCCAACCCGGGCACGTTCGAACGCGACCGCTTCAAGGCCTTCCGTGCCGCCGGTGTCACGCGCCTGTCGATCGGCGTGCAGAGCTTCGACGACACGATGCTGAAGGCCCTGGGCCGCGTGCACGACGCCGCGCAGGCGCATGCCGCGGTCGCCGAGGCCCGCGAGCACTTCGAGACCTTCAACCTCGACCTGATGTACGCGCTGCCGGGCCAGTCGGTGGCGCAGTTCGAGGCGGACCTGGACCGCGCGCTCGCCCACGCGCCGCCGCACCTGTCGGTCTACCACCTCACCATCGAGCCCAACACCTACTTCGCGAAGTACCCGCCGAAGGTGCCCGACGACGACACGGCGTTCGAGATGCTCGACGTGATCACCGCGCGCACGGGCGCGGCGGGGCTGGAGCGCTACGAGGTTTCCGCGTTCGCGAAACCGGGCCACCGCTGCCAGCACAACCTGAACTACTGGCAGTTCGGCGACTACCTCGGCATCGGCGCGGGCGCCCATTCGAAGCTGTCGTTCCCGCACCGCGTGGTGCGCCAGGTGCGCTACCGCGATCCGGCGAAGTACATGGCGCAGGCGATGGCCGGCCGGTCGGTGGCGAAGGACGAGGAAGTGGGGCGCAAGGACCTGCCGTTCGAGTTCATGCTGAACGGGCTGCGGCTGCGCGAGGGGTTCGAGTTGATGCGGTTCACCGAACGCACGGGGCTGCCTGTCACGAGCATCCGCAAGGCGTTGGACGAGGCCGAGGCGAAGGGGTGGATCACGCGCGACATGGCCCGGGTCGAGCCGACCGCGCGTGGTTTCGACTTCCTGAACGACCTGCAGGAACTGTTTCTCTAGTCCCTTCTGCCCCCCAGTCGCTTCGCTCCTGCCCCCACGGGGTGCCACGGGTCGCCCGGGAAACCCGGGCTCGCGTGTTGCTTGACAGGTCGCTTCGCTGCGCTCGCTTTCAGACCCGGTTCGTCGACATGCCCGCGGTGGAGCGCAGCCGCTCGATCAGCTTCGGCGCGATCTGCGTGAGCGGCAGCACCTCGTGCGCCGCGCCCGCGTTGATGGCCTCGCGCGGCATGCCGAACACCACGCAGCTGGCTTCGTCCTGCACGTAGTTGTAGCTGCCCGCATCGCGCAGTTCCTTCATGGCCTTCGCGCCGTCGGCGCCCATGCCGGTGAGCATGATGCCCAGCGCGTTCGGGCCCACCACGCGGGCGGCCGACTTGAACAGCACCTCCACCGACGGACGGTGGCGGTTGACGGGTTCACCTTCCTGCACGCGGGCGATGTAGTTCGCGCCGCTGCGCTCCACGCTCAGGTGCAGGCCGCCCGGCGCGATGTACGCGTGGCCGGGCAGGATGCGTTCGCCGTCCTGCGCTTCCTTCACGCTGATGCGGCACAGGCCGTCCAGGCGCGCGGCATAGCTCTTGGTGAAACCCGGCGGCATGTGCTGCGTGATCACGACGGCCGGGCAGTCTGGTGGCAGGTTGATCAGCACTTCCTTCGTGGCTTCCGTGCCGCCGGTGGAGGCGCCGATGAAGATGATCTTTTCGGTGGACAGGCGGCCCACGGAGGCCGGTGCCGCGGGCTTCGGGGCGGCCGGGGCGCCGGGTGCCGCGGGGGCGGGCGCATGGTGCTTGCGGATGGTGGCCTTCGAGGCGATGCGCACCTTGTCGGTGATGTCCTCGGCCAGCAGGCGCAGGCCGTCGGCGATGCCGATCTTGGGCTTCGCGACGAAGTCGACCGCGCCCAATTCGAGCGCCTTCATCGTCACCTCGGCGCCGCGTTCGGTCAGCGTGGAGACCATCACGACGGGCATGGGCCGCAGGCGCATCAGCTTGCTCAGGAAGTCGATGCCGTCCATGCGGGGCATTTCCACATCCAGCGTGATCACGTCCGGGTTGAGCTCGCGGATCATCTCGCGCGCGACGAGCGGGTCGGCCGCGGCACCGATGCAGACCATGTCGGGCTGCCGGTTGATGATTTCGGTGAGGAGACTGCGCACGAGCGCCGAGTCGTCCACCACGATGACACGTGTCTTTGCCATGTTGTCTTGCTCCTTGCCCGGAGACTTGTCTTCAGAACAGATCGACCGAACCACCGCCCGTGGCGGCCGGCACGGCGCGTTGCGCCGCGGCGCGGTCCTGCGCCAGCAGCGTGTCGGTGTTGGTGGGTGCGAGCCGCTTGACCATCGCCTTGCCGCTTCCCGGAAGGAAACACACCTTGCGCGGGTACACGTCGAGCACGTCCTTCGAGACCACGGGGATGCGTTCGGTCTTCAGGTAGTCCATCACGAAGGCGGTGTTGCGCTCGCCGACGTTCATGGTCGTCATGCCGCTGACCACCTGGCCGCCGCCGAACACCTTCGCCTCCATCGTGAGGCGGCTGGCGCCGCGCTTCATCATCTCGTTGATCAGCAGTTCCATCGCGTACGAGCCGTAGCGGCCCGAGTCGCCGGCGCCGTCGGGCAGCATGAAGTGGTTCATGCCGCCGACCTTCGCATTGCGGTCGTAGATGCACGCGGCGATGCACGACCCGAGCGTGGTCATGATCAGCATGTCCTCGTGGTGCACGAAGTACTCGCCGGGGAGGATCTTGACGGCATCGTTCTTGAAGTGCGCGTCGTAGAAGAAGAACGAGGCTTCACCCGGCTTGCGCGGTGCGGCCTTGAGCTTGTCGAGGCGGGAAACCGGTGCGGCGGGGGAGGTGGTCAGTGCCATGGCGACTCCGTGTGGCAGGGGATGAGCGTGTCGGGTCAGACGCGCTCGTAGATCGTCTTGCCACGCAGGCGGAACAGATCCTTGGATTCGGTGAAGTTCTCCGAGTGGCCCACGAACAGCAGGCTCTTCGGCTTCATCACCGCATGGATGCGCTCCAGCACCTTGCGCTGGGTGGGAGCGTCGAAATAGATCATCACGTTGCGGCAGAACACGATGTCGAACGGATCGCCGAGCGACCAGCGCGTGTCCATCAGGTTGTGCGTGCGGAACTCGATGAGCTTCGCGAGTTCGGGCTTCACGCGGATCGAGCCGGCGTTGTCACCCTTGCCGCGCAGGAAGTGCGCGCGCAGGCGTTCCGGCGACAGGCCGCGCGAGTCCGCCGGGTAGACGCCCCGGCTCGCGGTGGCGAGCACCTTGGTGTCGATGTCGCTCGCGACGATCTTCACCGGCGCGGTGGCGCCCAGTGCCTCGACGCAGGTCATCGCGATGGTGTACGGCTCCTCGCCGGTGGACGCGGCGTTGCACCAGATGCGCTGGGGATGCCCCGCGCGGACCTTCAGGTCGCTCAGCAGCGAGACGAAGTGGTGCTCCTCGCGGAAGAACGACGTGAGGTTGGTGGTCAGGCAGTTGATGAACTCCTGCCATTCGGCGTCGGCCGCGGCGCCCGAGGCGCTCTGCAGCCACTGGAGGTAGCGGCTGAACGAGGTCTGGCCCGTCTCGCGCAGGCGGCGCGACAGGCGGCTGTAGACCATGGCCTGCTTGCCCGCGTGCAGGCTGATGCCGGCGCGCTGGTAGATCAGCTCGCGGACGCGCTCGAAGTCGTCCTTGCCGAAGGTGAATTCCTGCTCGCTGGCGGGCTGGGCGATGGTGCGCAGGGCGGCCAGTTCGGCAGGAGATGCAGCGCTCATGAGGTTTCCAGTCAATCTTGGGGCACGAATCCGGCCGGGCAGGCCAGCCGGGTGGTGCATGGGGGGTATATCGGCCGCCAGTCTGCGGGGCTTGAGGCACCCGAAACGTGCAAGATGCGCCGGATTCGACGCCCAACTCACCGCTTGGTGGCGTCCGGGCCGCTGCTAGACTGCCTCGCAACAGGCCTTTCCCGTGACGAGTTCCGCGCACCCCGACCCCCAGCCCCCGGCGCCCACCGGCGACGGCACCGCACGCTTGAAGCTCGGCGCGGCCCTGCAGCTCCTGGCCCAGTCCGGCCACCAGCTGCCCACGCTGGAAGAAGCCGGCTCCACCGTCTGGCTCCAGGCCGTCATCGACGCGCTGTGCGATCTGTCCAGCCGCGACCCCCTGACCGGCCTCGCGAACCGCCGCCACTTCGAACTGGCCCTGGCCCGCGAGATCGACCGCGTCGCCCGCGTCGGCGAGCCGGCGCTGGTGCTGATGGTCGACATCGACCGCTTCAAGTCCGTCAACGACACCCACGGCCACGCCGCGGGCGACCTCGTCATCCAGTTCGTCGCCGAGGCGCTGATGGATTGCGTGCGCCCGATGGACACCGTGGCCCGCTTCGGCGGCGAGGAATTCGCCGTCATCCTGCCCAATTGCCCGCCGGCCTTCGGCGCCACCGTGGCTGAGCGCATCCGCCGAAAGGTCGAGACCGGTGTGGTCACTGTCGCGGGCCAGCAGCAACTGTCGGTGACAATCAGCCTCGGGGGAGCGTACGCCCCGCAGTGGGTCCGCTCGTCGGCCACGCTGTGGATCGAACGCGCCGACCAGCAGCTCTACCGGGCGAAGGCCGAAGGCCGCAACCGCGCCTGTCTCGAGCAGCCCACGGTGTCGATGGTCAGCGCCGAAGAAAAGGGTCTGCTGTTCGGGACCTCCCAATTCCAGGACATCGAACCCCTTCCATGAGCACGCCGATCTCCTCCACGCCACCCCCCGGGTCGCCCTCGCCGAAGCGGGCGCGCATCGTCGCCGTCACGAGCGGCAAGGGCGGGGTGGGCAAGACTTTCGTGTCCGCCAACCTGGCCGCCGCCCTCGCGCGCATGGGCGAGCGTGTGCTCGTGCTCGACGCCGACCTGGGCCTCGCGAACCTCGACGTCGTCCTGAACCTGTTCCCGAAGATCACGCTGCACGACGTCTTCACCGGCAAGTCGCCGCTCGAAGAAGCCATCCTGCCCGCGCCGGGCGGGTTCTCGGTGCTGCTGGCCGGCTCCGGCCTCGTCGAGTACTCGCGCCTCACCCCCGAGGTGCGGGACAAGCTGCTCGAGATCATCGAGACCGTGTCCCCGCGCTTCGACCGCATCCTGATCGACACCGGCGCCGGCATCTCCGACGTGGTGCTCTATGCCGTGTCGCTGGCCCACGAGGTGCTGGTGGTCGCCACGCCCGAACCCACGTCGCTGACCGACGCCTACGCCACCATCAAGGTGCTGGCCATGCAGCAGCAGCGCAGTTCGGTGTCGCTCGTGGTCAACCAGGTGAGCCGCACCGGCGAGGGCCGGGTGATCCGCGGCCAGCTGCAGCAGGTCGTCGACCGCTTCGTCACGCCGTCCCTGCCCGATCCCTCCGTGCCGTTCAAGCTGGACCTGGTGGGCGAGGTGCCCGCCGACACCGCGGTGCGCGAGGCCGTGCAGAAGCGCCACCTGCTGCTCGAGGCCTACCCGGGCAGCGAGGCCGCCAAGGGCATCACCGCCGTGGCGACGCGCCTCGCCGCGCCATGATGTCCGGCAAGCCGTACGAGACGCCGTTCGAGTGGGTGGGGGGCGAAGAGAAGGTCAGGGCACTGTCCGACCGCTTCTATGACCTGATGGACCTGGAGCCGGCCTACGCCGAGCTCCGGGCCATGCATCCCACCACGCTCGAGACCACCCGCGAGAAGTTCTTCTGGTTCCTGTGCGGCTGGCTCGGCGGGCCGCAGCACTACGTCGAGCGATTCGGCCATCCGCGGCTGCGGATGCGGCACATGCCGTTCGCCATCGGGTTGAAGGAGCGGGACCAGTGGCTGGCGTGCATGCACCAGGCCATGCTGGAACTTGAGCTGGACCGTGAACTCATCGAGCGTCTGGACAAGTCGTTTTTCCAGACGGCTGACTTCATGCGCAACAAAGGCGGCTGACCCACACGGTCTCACGGAGCCGCGTCATCCCGGCGAACGCCGGGATCCACCGCCATCAAGGCGCACCAGAGGCCAGTGGGCCCCGACTTTCGTCGGGGTGACGGGCCGTAGGTTCAGGGCCCCTTGGCCCCCGCCTCCACCCACCGCCCGATCAACTCCCGCTCCGCTTCCGTCATCTGCGTGGCGTTGTTCAGCGGCATCGCCTTCAGCAGCGTGGCCTGCTGGTAGACCTGCTTCGCGTGCTGGAGCACCAGGGCCGGCGTGTGCAGCATCACCCCCTTGTTGGCCAGCCCTTCGTTGTGGCACATCACGCAGCGTTGCGTGATCACCGCGTTGACGTCGGCGAACGTGGGCGCCGGCGGGGCGACGGCCGCGGGCGGCGCTGCGGGTTTCGGTGACGGCGCCATCGCGACGATCACGCCCGCGAGCATCGCCGAACCCACCGCGGCATATCGCCACGGCACCGGATGACCGAACGCCAGCGCCTTGTGCCGCAGCACGAAGGACAGCCGGATCAGCGCCCCGGACAGCATCACGAGCACCAGCCAGAACCAGTTGTGCGGCGCGGCGTACAGGAAACCGAAGTGGTTGCTGAGCATCGCGATCAGCACGGGCAGCGTGAAGAAGGTGTTGTGGAAGCTGCGCTGCTTGCCGCGCTTGCCGTGCACCGGGTCCACCGGCGTGCCGGCGCGCAGGCTGGCCACCACCTTGCGCTGGCCGGGGATGATCCAGAAGAACACGTTGCCGCTCATCGTGGTGGCGAGCATCGCGCCCACCAGCAGGTAGGCGGCCCGGCCGGCGAACAGCTGGCACGACAGCCACGCGGCGAACACCACGAACACGAACACCAGCGCGCCCACGATCACGTCGCCGTTCTTCCGTTCACCGAAGAGGCGGCAGATGCCGTCGTAGATCACCCAGAACGCGGCGAGGAAGCCGAGCGCGGTGGCGATGGCTGCGGCGGGCGACCAGTCGAACAGGCTCTTGTCGATCAGGAAGGTGCTGGCGTTGAAGAGGTACAGCACCGTGAACAGCGCGAAGCCGGTGAGCCACGTGGAGTAGCTCTCCCACATGGACCAGTGCAGTTTCTCGGGCAGGTTCTTCGGCGAGACCGGGTACTTCTGCTGGTGGTAGAAGCCGCCGCCGTGCACCGCCCACAGTTCACCGCCGATGCCCTTGTCACGTTCGGCCGGGTCTTGCGGCGGGGTGAGGCTGTTGTCGAGGGCGACGAAGTGGAAGGACGCACCGATCCAGGCCACGGCCGTGATCACGTGGGCCCAGCGCAGCAGCAGGTTGAGCCAGTCCAGCAGGTAGAGATCCATGGAAAACGTTCAGGGGAATGTGTATACAACCGGCATCAGCTGCCGCGGTACGTGGAGTACGCCCACGGGCTCGTGAGCAGCGGCACGTGGTAGTGCTGGAGGGGGTTGGCGAGACCGAAGTCGACGGGCACCGCCTCGAGGAACGGAGGCTCGGGCAGTTCGACGCCGCGGCCGCGGAAGTACGCCGCCACCTCGAACACGAGGCGGTAGCGGCCGGTGGCGAAGGTGGTGTCGTCGAGCAGCGGGCCGTCGGTGCGGCCGTCGTGGTTGAGCACGGCCTGGCGCACGAGCACCGGCTGGCCGTCCTGCACCTTGTACAGGCCGATGAGCATGCCGGCCGCCGGGCAGCCGTTCATGGTGTCGAGCACGTGCGTGGTGAGTTTTCCCATGGGGCGTGGCCAAGAAAGAAGTTGCAGGACAGGCAAAAGTGTATACAGTTTAGCCATTCACGCAAGCTTCGAGCCATGCCGCCCCCGCGTTCCTCGCCCGCCCTGCAATCGATCCGTCCGACACGGAAGCAAGTTCCGCGCGCGGCCCCTGCCGCGCCGGCCACGCCGGTCGACACGGCCCAGCGCATCATCGAATCCATCACCACGGCCATCGTCGAGCGCCGCCTGATGCCCGGCACCAAGCTCGCCGAGCAGAAGATCGCCGACATTTTCCAGGTCTCGCGCACCATCGTGCGGCAGGCGCTGCACCAACTGAGCCGCGACAAGCTCATCACGCTCGAGAAGGCGCGCGGCGCCCGCGTGGCCCAGCCGAGCGTCGAGGAGGCCCGCCAGGTCTTCGAGGTGCGGCACATGCTCGAGAGCTCGATGATCCGCCGCGCCGCGCTCGAACTCACGCCGGCCCACATCGTGCGCCTGCGTGCCCACCTCGAGGACGAACGCGCGGCGGTGCAACGCACCGACGTGTCGGGCCGCACACGGCTGCTGGCCGACTTCCACGTGGTGCTGGCCTCCATGCTCGGCAACGACACGCTGGCCGACATCCTGCGCGACCTGCTGTCGCGCAGCTCGCTGATCTCGCTGATGTACCAGAGCGCCCACTCGGCGGAACATTCGTACGCGGAACACGTGGCCATCGTCGACGCCCTCGAACGCCGCGACGCACGCGCCGCGGTGCAGCTGATGGGCGAGCACCTGCAGCACGTGGAACACAACCTGCAGACGCTGCCCCGCATCCCCGACCTCGAATCCGTGCTGCGGCCGGAGAAGTGACCCCCATGACCCCCGACTACCCCCGCGACCTCGTCGGCTACGGCCGCAACCCCCCGCACGCCCGCTGGCCGGGCGGCGCGCGCATCGCCGTGCAGTTCGTGCTGAACCACGAGGAAGGGGGCGAAAACAACGTGCTCCACGGCGACGCCGGCTCCGAGACCTTCCTGTCCGAGATCATCGGCGCACAGAGCTACGCCACGCGCCACCTCAGCATGGAAAGCATCTACGAGTACGGCTCGCGCGCCGGCGTGTGGCGCCTGCTGCGCGAGTTCGAGCGGCGCGGCCTGCCGCTCACCATCTTCGGCGTGGGCATGGCGCTGCAGCGCCATCCCGAGCTCGCGCAGGCCTTCCTCGACGCGGGCCACGAGATCGCCAACCACCAGTGGCGCTGGATCCACTACCAGCACATGCCCGAGGCCGAGGAGCGTGAACACATCGCCCGCGGCACGCAGATCATCCGCGAGATGACCGGCGGCCAGTGGCCCCTCGGCTGGTACACCGGCCGCGACAGCCCGAACACGAAGCGGCTCGTGGCCGACCACGGCGGCTACGAGTACGACAGCGACCACTACGGCGACGACCTGCCGTTCTGGATGCCCGTGACGAAGAGCGACGGCAGCACGATGCAGCGCCTCGTCGTGCCGTACACGCTCGACACCAACGACATGCGCTTCGCCGCGCCGCAGGGTTTCAACACCGGCGAGCACTTCTTCCAGTACCTGAAGGACGCGTTCGACGTGCTCTACGCCGAGGGCGACCCGGCCGGCCTCGACCGTCCGAAGATGCTCAGCATCGGCATGCACTCGCGCCTGCTCGGCCGCCCGGCGCGGTTCCAGTCGCTGGTGCGTTTCCTCGATCACGTGGCCGCACACGCCGATGTGTGGGTGTGCCGCCGCATCGACATCGCGCGCCACTGGCGCCAACATCACCCCGCCCCGGAGAGCGCATGAGCCTCGATGTGTTGAACGCCGCGTCCCGCGAGGACGCGCTCGCCTGGTTGCACGGCCTGTACGAACACTCGCCGTGGATCGCCGAGGCGGTGGTCGACCGCCGCCCGTACGCGAGCGCGGCGCAGCTGAAGAACGCGATGGCGCAGACGGTGCGCGAGGCACCCCGCGACCTGCAGCTGGCGCTGCTGCGCGCCCACCCGGAACTGGCCGGCAAGCTCGCCGAACGCGGTGAACTCACGGCCGAGTCCACCAGCGAGCAGCTGCGCGCGGGCCTGAAGGCCTGTTCGCCCGAGGAACTGGCCCGACTGCGCGAACTCAACGCCGCCTACGCCGAGAAGTTCGGCTGGCCGTTCATCGTGGCCGTGCGCGGCCCGCGCGGCACCGGCCTCACGCGCGCCGAGATCATCGCCACGTTCGAACGCCGCCTGCAGGCGCTGCCCGATGCCGAGTTGGGCGAGTGCCTGCGCAACGTGCACCGCATCGCCGAGCTGCGGCTCAACGACAGGCTCGGCATCGAACCCGTGCTCGGCCATCAGGTGTGGGACTGCGCCGAACTGCTGGCCCAGCACACCGACGCCGGCTTCGAGACGCTGGGCCAGCTCACCGTCACGTACCTCACGCCGGCCCACCAGGCCTGCCAGGTGCAGCTGCAGCGCTGGATGACCGACTGCGGCTTCGACGAGGTGGTCATCGACGCCGTGGGCAACGTCGTCGGCGTGTACCACGGGCAGTCACCCGACGCGCCGCGCCTGCTCACCGGCAGCCACTACGACACCGTGCGCAACGGCGGCAAGTACGACGGCCGCCTGGGCATCCTCGTGCCCATGGTGGCCGTCCGCGAACTGCACCAGCAGGGCCGCCGCCTGCCCTTCGCCATCGAGGTCGTCGGCTTCGCGGAAGAGGAGGGGCAGCGCTACAAGGCCACCTTCCTCGGCTCGGGCGCGCTCATCGGCCAGTTCGACGCCGCGTGGCTCGACCAGCGCGACGCCGGTGGCATCACGATGCGCGAGGCCATGGCCGAGGCCGGCCGCGACCCCTCGCTCGTGCCGTCCTTGAAACGCGACCCGTCGAAGTACCTCGGGTTCGTCGAGGTGCACATCGAGCAGGGTCCGGTGCTCACCGAACTCGACCTGCCGCTCGGCGTCGTCACGTCCATCAACGGCAGCGTGCGCTTCGTGGGCGAGGTGACCGGGGTGGCGAGCCATGCGGGCACCACGCCGATGGACCGCCGCCGCGACGCCGCCACCGCGGTCGCCGAACTCGCGCTGTACGTGGAGCTGCGCGCCGCCACGCAGCCCGGCGTGGTGGGCACCGTCGGCATGCTGACCGTGCCCGACGGCTCCATCAACGTCGTGCCCGGCCGCTGCCAGTTCAGCCTCGACCTGCGCGCCGGCAGCGACGAGCTGCGCGACGCGCTGATGAACGACGTGCTCGCTGCGCTCGAACGCATCGCCGACCGGCGCGGCGTGCAGTACACGCTGGAGGAAACGATGCGCGCCTCCGCCGCGCCCAGCGCACCCGGCTGGCAGCTGCGCTGGGAGTCGGCCGTGGTCGCGACCGGCGTGCCGGTGTTCCGGCTGCCGAGCGGCGCGGGCCACGACGCGATGAAGCTGCACGAGGTGATGCCGCAGGCCATGCTGTTCGTGCGCGGCGGCAACGGCGGCATCAGCCACAACCCCCTCGAGACCATCACCAGCGACGATGCCCAGCTGAGCGTCGAGGCGTTCCTGCACCTCGTCGACCAGCTGGCGGAAGCGATGCCGACCCCATGACCGAACACGACCGACTCGACGCGTGGGTCGACGCGCACTTCGACGAACAGGTGCAGTTCCTGCAGCAGCTCGTCCGCGTCCCCACCGACACGCCCCCCGGCAACAACGCCCCTCACGCGGAGCGCACCGCCGCACTGCTTGCGCCGTTCGGCTTCGACGCCGAACGCCACGCCGTGCCCGAGGCCGACGTGCGCGCGTACGGCCTCGAAGCGATTACCAACCTGATCGTGCGCCGCCGCTACGGCGAAGGCCGCACCATCGCGCTGAACGCCCACGGCGACGTCGTGCCGCCGGGCGAGGGCTGGACGCACGACCCGTACGGCGGTGAAGTGGCGGACGGCAAGCTGTACGGCCGCGCCGCGGCCGTCAGCAAGAGCGACTTCTCCACGTTCACGTTCGCGGTGCGTGCGCTCGAATCGCTCGGCCTCGCGCTGAAGGGCGGTGTCGAGCTGCACTTCACGTACGACGAGGAATTCGGCGGCGAGATGGGCCCCGGCTGGCTGCTGGCCCAGGGCCTCACGAAGCCCGACCTCGTGGTGGCCGCCGGCTTCAGCTACCAGGTGGTCACCGGCCACAACGGCTGCCTGCAGTTCGAGGTGACGGTGCACGGGCGCGCCGCGCACGCGGCCATCCCCGACACCGGCATCGACGCGCTGCAGGCGGCCGTCACGCTGCTGCAGGCGCTGTACGCCCAGAACGTCAAGTACAAGCAGGTGACGTCGGCGGTGGCGGGCATCACGCACCCGTACCTCAACGTGGGCCGCATCGACGGTGGCACCAACACCAACGTGGTCCCGGGCAAGGTGGTGCTCAAGCTCGACCGCCGGATGATCCCCGAGGAGGCGCCGGCCGACGTGGAGGCCGACGTGCGCCGTGTCATCGCCGAGGCCGCCGCGCGCTGCCCCGGCGTGACCGTGGACGTGCGCCGCATCCTGCTCGCCAACCCGCTGAAGCCGCTGCCGGGCAACCGGCCGCTGGTCGACGCGCTGCGGCGCCACGGCGAGGCCGTCTTCGGCGAACCCATCGCCGAGTGCGGCACGCCGCTGTACGCCGACGCGCGCCTCTACGGCGAACGCGGCATCCCGGCCGTGATCTACGGTGCCGGGCCGCGCACGCTGCTGGAGTCCAACGCGAAGCGGTCCGACGAACACGTGGTGCTCGACGACCTGCGCAAGGCCACGAAGGTGGTGGCGCGGACACTGCTCGATCTGCTGCGCTGAAATCCGAACACTTCGCCGCCGAAACCCCGGTGGCGGCGTGTTCGCCCAGGACAGGGCGTTTCCGAACCCGCCCGGACGGGGCCGCTCCTACAGTGAGGGCACAGACCCAAGCACAAAGGAGACGCCCCCATGACCACCCTCAGCCGCCTGCAGACCGACAAGACCGCACTGCACCGCACCCGCGTCGAATCGCAACCGCTGCCGCCGTTGCAGCCCGGCGAGGCGCTGCTGAAGATCGACCGCCTGGCCGTCACCACGAACAACATCACGTACGCCGCGTTCGGCGACACGCCGCACCTGCGCTACTGGAGCTTCTTCCCCACCGGCGACGCGGCCTGGGGCCACATGCCCGCCTGGGGCTTCGCCGACGTGGTCGAGAGCACCGTGGACGGCATTGAGGTCGGCGAACGCTTCTACGGCTACTGGCCCATCGCCAGCCACCTCGTGGTGCAGCCCGTGCGCGTGACCGACCGCGGCTTCTACGACGGAACCCCGCACCGCCTCGACCTGACCTCGGCCTACAACCAGTACCAGCGCACCCGCACCGACGCGGCGTACCGCGCGGCCGACGAGAACTACCAGATGCTGGTGCGCCCGCTGTTCATCACGTCGTTCATGCTGGCCGACTTCCTCGAGGACAACCAGTTCTTCGGCGCGAAGCAGATCGTGGTGTCGAGCGCCTCGAGCAAGACGGCCTACGGCACCGTCTTCTGCCTGCAGGACCGCCCCGGCGTCACGCTCGTGGGCCTCACGTCACCGGGCAACCGCACCTTCGTCGACGGCCTGGGCGCGTACGACCGCAGCGTCAACTACGCCGACGTGACCTCGCTCGACCCGGCCGTGCCCACGCTCTACGTCGACTTCTCCGGCGACGTGGCCCTGCGCCGCCGCGTGCACGAACACTTCGGCGCCTCGCTGGTCCACGACTGCTACGCCGGCTCGGCCCACACCCACGAGCACATCAGCTCCGCGCCGCAGGACTTCCCCGGCCCGAAACCCCAGGCCTACTTCGCTCCGAACCAGATCAAGAAGCGCAACGCCGACTGGGGCGGCGCCGAGGTCACCCGCCGCTTCAACGAGGCGCAGCTGGCGTTCATCCGCCGCGTGGGCGATGCGCAGAACCCGTGGATGCGGGTGCAGGAGCACCGCGGCTTCGGCGCGGCGCAGGATCTGGTGGACGCACTGGGATCAGGCCGCGTGGACCCGCAATGGGGGCACGTGGTGGTGCTCTGAGTCCTCGGCGGCCCCGGGCCGCCGCTTCCGGCGCCGCGCGCCGAGCCCGGCCAGCACCAGGCCCAGCGCCATCACGGCGGCCGTGCCGGGTTCCGGCACCGGCGGGAGCACCCCGAACGGCAGGCGGTAGTTGTACCCGGAGAGTGAACTCAGCTGGTAGTCCCGCACGAGGACGTCGTCGACGGTCACCGAATCGATGCCCTGCCAGTAGCCCGAAGCCCCGGCCGACGAGAAACTCATGTTCGCACCTGGGGTGTAGCTCGCCACGCTCGCGAAACTGTCGAACGACAGGTCGATCACCTCGCCCCACGTGAACGACGTCGTGAGGAGGAATCGGCCCATGGACTGGCCCGGTACGTCCGTCATCGTGTCTTCGGTGCGGATCCCTTCCCGGATCGACGCGGAGGCCGATGCTTCGGCCGAATCCGAGCCGAATCTGGCAACCAGGGACGCGGACGACCAGGCGGTCTCGTCTCCCACCCCCTCTGCGTTGGCGGTCGCATGGCCTCCATAGTGGAAGACCACCGTGATGACCCCGGTGCGCCCGGTGAGGTCGGCGCGGTCGAGGGTGAGCCCGTCGGAGAAGGCCCAGCGCGCGGTGGCCTCCGCCGTGGCACCCAGGCTCGCGTCCCCGCGGGCCAGTGTGAAGACGCTGGAGCCGCCCCTCGCGGGTTCGACAATGACCTGGGCGTAGCCTTGCGCCTTGCGCTCTTCGTGGGCCGTCTTGGCATCCGCGAGAACCAACACGTCCGACGGCTGCACCTGCTGGTCGCTGGCCGTCACGGGCGACGGGGTGGGACCCTGGAACACGTCGGCCATCGCGTTCACATCGCCGACCGCGGACTGGGCCTGGGACCCCATCGGCGTGGCGAGCAGCGCCAGCAGTGCGGCGCAGCGCGCCCACGTCGAGGCACCGGGGAGCAAGGGGGCAGACACCATGACGAACCTCCGCGAGCAACGGGTCGCTCAGTCTAGGGGCGGAGGTTCGCGCCGGGGGCATGCCCACTCGGATGACACCGGTACGGGCGGCTTGCGGATGGCATGTCCCCGAGGGACGTGGGCCGAGGATCAGGGGCCGACGGGGCGCGTCACGTCCGGGTCCGCCAAGGCGTCATCGACGCGCGCGCACAGCTGATCCAGTTCGTCCGGTTTCAGGAAACTGTCCACGATGCCGCATTCGCTCGACGCGCGAAGCACGTCGGGATCGGCGATCAGCGCCGAATAAGCGATCAGCGTCGGAGGGCGTTCCAGCGCCATGCGGTTCACCGACGCGGCCACGGTCATCCCGTCGAAGCTGGGCATGGCGATGTCGGTCACCACGACCGCGGGGCGCAGCTTGAAGATCAGCTCGAGCGCGGCCACGCCGCCGTAGGCGCACTGGACCGTGTGTCCCCTGGCCGCGAGAACCAGGCCCAGGGTGTCCGCGCTGTCTCGATCATCGTCGACCACGAGCACGTCCAGGTGCGTTGGGGGCGAAATCTGCGAATCGGCGGCCATGAATTCGTGATCGGGACTGAGGATGCGCGGAGTCTACGCCCTGTGGGTGTGCAGCGGCTCAGCGCACGCGCCCGGCTTTGTACTGCGCAGTGACACTGCGCTCCCGCAACGTCGCCTTCTCGATCGCCGCGAACGACTTCGACGCATGCGCATGGCAGATCGCGAGGCCCAGCGCGTCGGCCGCGTCCTTGCCCGGGAGGCCCGGCAGGTGCAGCAGCCGCATCACCATCTCCTGGATCTGCTCCTTCTTCGCGTGGCCGTGGCCCACGATGGACTTCTTCATCTGCAGCGCCGTGTACTCGGACACGTCGAGCCCCGCGGCCACGAGGCCGGTGATGGCCGCGCCGCGGGCCTGGCCGAGCAGCAGCGTGCTCTGCGGGTTGACGTTGACGAACACGATCTCGATGGACGCGCAGGTGGGGCTGTAGCGCGCGGTGATCTCGCGGATGCCGTCATAGATCACCTTCAGGCGGCCGGGCAGGTGGCCGGTGTCGATGGCTTCGGTCTTGATGGTGCCGCTGGCCACGTAGTGCAGGTGCGGGCCCTCGACGTCGATGACGCCGAAGCCGGTGGTGCGCAACGCGGGGTCGATGCCGAGGACTCTCATGCGGTCACGCGCCGAAGTACCAGCGCACCGAATGGAAGAAGACGGGCGCCGCGAAACACATCGGCGCGACGCGGTCGAGCAGGCCCACGGCGCCGGTGACCGAACCCGTGCTGCCCTGGCGCTGGATGCCCGCGTCGCGTTTCATCGCCTTCATCACGAGGTCGCCGAAGATGGCGCAGCCGGCGGCGATGAACGCGATGAGGAAGGACTGCGGCGGCTTGAATGGCGTGATCCAGTACAGCAGGCCGCCCGCGAGGCCACCCGCCAGCGCCGAGGCGAGCCACGTGCGCCACGACAGGTTGCGGCTGATGTGGCGCGCGATGGGGCGGCGGCGCAGGCGGCGGGCCACGAGTTCGTGCGTGATCTGCGCGACGGCCACCACGATCACGATGTAGAGCACGAGGAACGCGCCGCGCTCCTCGTACCGCGGGAAGCTGAGCAGCAGCAGCGCGGGCGCGTGGCTCATGCCGTACACGCACACCATCGTGCCCCACTGGATCTTCGCGGTGCGTTCGAGGAAACGGGTGGCGTCGTTGCCGAGCGCGGCCAGGATGGGCAGCACCGCGAACGCGTACACCGGGATGAAGACCGAGAACAGGTTGAACGCGCGGCCCGCCGCCAGCACATACTGCAGCGGCAGCACCACGAAGAAGACGGCCAGCAGCGCGCGGTGGTCGGCCCGCCGCGTGTGGGTGAGGGTGATGAACTCGCGCAGCGCGAGGAAGGAGACCACCGCGAACAGCAGCGTGGCGACGGCCGCGCCGAGCGCCCATGAGATCCAGAACAGCACCGTGCCGATCCACACCGCGCGCAGGTCCAGCACGAAGCGGTGGTGCAGCGCGGCCTGCCGCGGGGTCATCTCCTTGAGCGAGCGCCAGAACGCCAGCACGGTGGCGAGGATCAGCAGCCCGAAGATGGCGACGAACAGCAGGCCGATCTGCTGCGAGACGGTGAGCGAGCGCAGCGAGCCCATCAGGCGGCCACGCTCCGCAGGGCCACCACGGCGTCGCGCGCGCGGGTGAGGAAGGAACGCTTGTCCTCGCCGGCGCCGACCTGCATCGGCGCGCCGAACGTGACGGAACACAGGATGGGCACCGGCACCACTTCGCCCTTGGGCATCACGCGCTGCACGTTGTCGATCCAGGTGGGGATGAGCTGCACGTCGGGAAACTGTTCGGCGAGGTGGAAGAGGCCCGCCTTGAACGCGGCCGGGTCGCCCTTGTGGCCGCGGGTGCCCTCGGGGAAGATCACCAGCGAGTCGCCGTTGCGCAGCGCCTCGGCCAGCGGCTCCAGCGGATCTTCGTCGTCGGTGCGCACGCGGCTCACATAGACGGCGTTGAACACCTCGCGGGTGATCCAGTGCTTGAGCTTCGTGGCCGTCCAGTAGTCGCGGGCGGCGATGGGGCGCGTCTGCGCGCGCAGGTCGCGCGGCAGCGACGCCCAGATCAGCACCCAGTCGAAGTGGCTCTGGTGGTTCGCGAAGTAGATGCGCTGCTCCGCCTTGGGCGGGCAGCCGTACCAATGGCCCTGCGCGCCCGTGATCAGGCGCGCGAGGAACGACAGGGCGAGGCCGACGGCTTCAGGACGAGTCATGAAACCATCGTAACCCGGCCGATCAGTGGCGGAAGTGACGAACGCCCGTCAGCACCATGACGATGCCGCGTTCGTTCGCAGCCGCGATCACTTCGTCGTCGCGCATGCTGCCGCCCGGCTGGATGACGGCGGTGGCGCCGGCGTCGACCACGACGTCGAGGCCGTCACGGAACGGGAAGAAGGCGTCGCTCGCGACGGCCGAGCCCTTGAGCGTGAGGCCGGCGTTCTCGGCCTTGATGCTGGCGATGCGGGCCGAGTCGATGCGGCTCATCTGGCCGGCACCCACGCCGAGGGTCATGCCGCCGCCGCAGAAGACGATGGCGTTGCTCTTGACGTACTTGGCGACCTTCCACGCGAACAGCAGGTCTTCCAGTTCGGTGGGCGTGGGCTGCTTCGCGCTCACGACCTTGAGTTCGGACTTGTCGAGTTCGCGGTTGTCGGCGGTCTGGATCAGCAGGCCCGAACCGACACGCTTGACGTCCTGCAGGTTGCGGCCCTGGTCCCACGCGGTGGCGCCACCCGGCGGCAGCGCGATCTGCAGCACGCGGGCATTGGGCTTGGCGGCGAAGAGGGCGATGGCTTCCGGCGTGAAGCTCGGGGCGATCAGCACCTCGACGAACTGCTTCGACACGGCCGTGGCCGCGGCCACGTCCACCTCGGTGTTGAAGGCGATGATGCCGCCGAAGGCCGACGTGGAGTCCGTCTTGAAGGCCTTGCCGTAGGCTTCCGCTGCGTTCGCGCCGATGGCCACGCCGCACGGGTTGGCGTGCTTGACGATCACGCAGGCGGGCGTGTCGAAGCTCTTGACGCATTCCCACGCGGCGTCGGCGTCGGCGATGTTGTTGTACGAGAGTTCCTTGCCCTGCAGCTGCTTCGCGGTGACGAGCGAGCCGGGGGCCGGGTTCAGGTCGCGGTAGAACGCGGCGGCCTGGTGCGGGTTCTCGCCGTAGCGCAGGTCCTGCAGCTTGACGAAGCGGGCGTTGCTCTGCGCGGGGAACTCGCTGCGCGCCGGCACGCCGGTCACGTCGCCGTCGACCTGCAGCGAAGACAGGTAGTCGCTGATGGCGGCGTCGTAGTTCGAGATGCGGTTGAACGCGGCCACCGACAGCGCGAACTTCGTGGCGCGGCTCACGGCCTTGTCCTTCTTCAGTTCGGCCAGCACGCCGGCGTACTGCGACGCGTCGGTCAGCACCGCGACGTCCTTCCAGTTCTTCGCGGCCGAACGCACCATGGCCGGGCCGCCGATGTCGATGTTCTCGATGGCGTCTTCCAGCGTGCAGCCCGCCTTGGCGACGGTGGCCTCGAACGGGTACAGGTTCACGACCAGCAGGTCGATGGTGGCGATGTTGTGCTTCGTCAGCGCGGCCATGTGCTCGGGCACGTCGCGGCGGGCCAGCAGGCCGCCGTGGATGGTCGGGTGCAGCGTCTTCACGCGGCCGTCGAGCATCTCGGGGAAACCGGTGTGGTCGGCGACTTCGGTGACGGGCAGGCCGGCGTCGGCCAGCAGCTTCGCGGTGCCGCCGGTGGAGAGCAGCTTGACGCCGAGGGCGTTGAGTTCGCGGGCGAAGTCGAGGACGCCGGTCTTGTCGGAGACGGAGAGGAGGGCTTGCATGAGGAGGTCTTTCAGTGTTCTTGGCGCGCTGTTGCGCAGTGGATCCCGGCGTCCGCCGGGATGACGCCGGGGCTTTGCCTGGGCGTCACTTGATCATCTTGTGATCGAGAAGCTTGCGTCGGAGCGTGTTGCGATTGATCCCGAGCCACTCCGCAGCCTTGCTCTGGTTCCCGTCGGCGTGTTTCATCACCACGTCGAGCAGCGGGCGCTCGGTGACCTTGAGCATCATGTCGTACATGGCGGTGGGCTCGACGCCGCGCAGGTCCTTGAAATAGACCTCCAGGCTGTCGCGGATGCATTCCTCGATGTGCTTCTTGCTCATCGCGCCTCCACGGGGCCCGCTCCCCGGTGCTGTTCTGGTTGGTTCATGTGGTCGTCAGTTCTTCTTCGGTTGAGTCGTCACCGCCGGCCGCGAGGGTGGGCAGGCGGGGGTGGTGGCCGGCCAGTTCGTCGAACCAGTCGGTCACGGCCCGGACCTGGGTGTCGCAGGTCTCGAGCGTGTTCATGAATTTGCGGAAGGCCTCGCCGCCGGGCAGGGCGCGCACGGCCCAGCCGATGTGCTTGCGCGCGGTGCGCACGCCGGCGTACTCGCCGTAGAGGCCGTAGTGGTCCAGCAGGTGTTCGAGCAGCCAGGCCTTCGCCTCGGCCGTCTCGGGGGCGGGCAGGTGTTCGCCGGTCTCGAGGTAATGGCCGATCTCGCGGAAGATCCACGGGCGGCCCTGCGCGGCGCGGCCGATCATCAGCGCGTCGGCGCCGGTGCGGTCCAGCACGAAGCGGGCCTTCTCGGGGGAGTCGATGTCGCCGTTGGCCACCACGGGGATGCGCAGCGCGGCTTTCACCGCGGCGATGGTGTCGTACTCGGCGTGGCCGCTGTAGCCCTGCTCGCGCGTGCGGCCGTGCACGGTCACCATCGCGACGCCGGCCTGTTCGGCGGCCCGGGCGATGGCCACGGCATTGCGTTCGGTGTTGCACCAGCCGGTGCGCATCTTGAGCGTGACCGGCACGCCGCGCGGCGCGGCGGCGGCCACCACGGCTTCCACGATCTGCAACGCGAGCGGTTCGTCCTGCATCAGCGCGGAACCCGCCCACTTCGTGCACACCTTCTTGGCCGGGCAGCCCATGTTGATGTCGATGATCTGGGCGCCGTTGTCGATGTTGTACGCGGCGGCCTCGGCCATCATGCCGGGCTCGGTGCCGGCGATCTGCACCGAGATGGGCGCCACTTCACCGTCGTGGTTGGCCCGGCGCGAGGTCTTCAGGCTGTTCCACAGTTCGCGCCGCGAGGTCACCATCTCGCTCACCGCGTAGCCGGCCCCCAGCCGCTTGCACAGCTGGCGGAACGGGCGGTCCGTGACCCCGGCCATGGGGGCGGCGAACAACCGGTTCGGCAGGGTGATGGGGCCGATGTTCATGGCGCGGGAAGGGGGCGGAGACGGGGCAGGGCTGCCGAAAAAAGAGGCAGAGTATAGCCGCTGGCGGGAGGCCGCCGACTGACTTTTTCCCGATGCGCATAATGCAATCGATGGATGCCTGGATCGAGTCGGTGAAGGCCCTGCTCGCCTTGCCCGGTGTCGGCCTCGGCGGCCTGTTCGTGGCTGCCTTCCTGTCGGCCACGCTGCTGCCGCTCGGGTCCGAGGCGCTGCTCTATGCGGTGCTCGCCGCCGACCGTTCGCTGATGGTGCCCGCGGTGCTCGTGGCCACGCTCGGCAACACGCTGGGCGGCGCGGTCACGTGGTGGATGGGCCGAGGCGCCGAACAGTTGTACGGCCGCCTGGCCACGTCGCCGCACCACGACCGGGGTAGGCGCTGGCTCACGCGCTTCGGCCCGATGGCCTGCGTGTTCGCGTGGCTGCCGGTGGTGGGCGACCCGCTGTGCGCGGTGGCCGGCTGGCTGCGGCTGCCGTTCTGGCCGTGCCTTGCGTGGATGGCCCTCGGCAAGTTGCTGCGCTATGTGGCCCTGACCGCGCTGTTCGCGGGGGCGTCGATGCCAACCGCGATGCCAGGGTAAGGCGCTGCGGCGGCAGGTGTGTGGCAGGATGTATGTTCCCACCGTTCCCGAGACTGCCGTGCTGACGCGTTCCCCCGCCGACAAGAAGACCTCACGCGGAGCCGCCCGTGCCCCGGGCACGCTCGCGCGCGCACGGCGCTGGATCGGCCGGCTGCTGGGCCGCGCGCCCGAGCCGCCGGTCAAGCGCGCAGCGCCCGCCCGCACCTCCACGCTCGACAAGACCGAACTGGAGGTGGTGCGCCGCCACCTGGGCGAGGTGCTCGACCAGCACCCGCAGTCCCGCAAGGTGATGCGTTACGCGCGCGCCCTCGAACACGGCCTGCAGAAGAAGGGCCGCTTCGCGCTCGACGACATGCCGGTCGAGACGATCCGCCGCGCGCTCGAGCAGCTCGACGCGCTCGTCACCGACTGGTCCGTCGAAGGCCTGTCCACGCTGCGTTCGAAGGCCGCGGTGGCCATCGCCGGCCGCGAGCGGGCCGAGGCCCAGCGGCAGGAGAACCGCCGCGTGGCCGCGAACCACGGCGACGTGGAGATCGAGGAGGCGAGCGTCACCACGTTCATGCAGGCGAACGAGGAGTGGGAGCGTTCGTTCACCGGCAACACCGACCGCGCGCCGCTCGACGAAGCGCCCGATCCGAAGGCGCCGCCCCCGGCCGAGCGCTGACGCGCGTCGGAACGCGCCTCAGGGCGCGGCGCGCTTGCGCGCCGACGGCTTCGTGGCCGCCGTCGCGGTCGCCGCGCGCGCGGCCGATCGCTTGGCCGGGGCCGGTCGGGCCGGTGCGGCCGCCTTCTCCAGTTTCGCCACCTGCGCGGCCAGCGCCGCGACGCGTTCTTCCAGGTCCGCCACCTGCTTCGCGCTGGGCACGCCCAGGCGGGTGAGGGCGCGGGCCGTGCGGTCCTCGAAGATCGACTCCAGCTTGTCCCATTGCTGCCCGGCCTTCGACGTCATGTCGCCTGCGAGCCCGCTCCAGCGCGCCCCCATGTCGCCGAACTTCTCCTCGGCGGCGGCCTGCGTCTTGCGCTGGATGGTGGTGCCTTCTTTCACGAGCGATTCGAACACCTTGCCGCCCTCGGCCTGCGCCTTCGCGAAGGCGCCGAGGCCGGCGAGCCAGATCTGCTGGGCCGAGTCGCGGATGTTCTCGACGAAATCGGCGTTGGGGTTGTCCGTCTTCTTGACCATGATCACCTTTCCGTGAAGGGGAGATGACCCACTATACGGGCCGGCCCGCGCCGCTTTTAGGGGCGGACCCCTACGCGATGGGGTGGTCGCCTCTACAATTTGCCGCATTCATCGTTCCCCCCGAAAGTCCCCGCCATGAGCCACGAGCCCCCTGCTGCCCACGACCTGACCCACATCGCGCCCCGTGACAAGGCCGAGATCCTGGCCGAGGCCCTGCCGTACATCCGCAAGTTCCACGGCAAGACCATCGTGATCAAGTACGGCGGCAACGCGATGACCGATCCGGCGCTGCAGCAGGACTTCGCGGAAGATGTGGTGCTGCTCAAGCTCGTCGGCATGAACCCGGTCGTGGTGCACGGCGGTGGCCCGCAGATCGAGGACGCCCTCGCGAAGATCGGCAAGAAGGGCACGTTCATCCAGGGCATGCGCGTCACCGATGAAGAGACGATGGAAGTCGTCGAATGGGTGCTCGCCGGCCAGGTGCAGCAGGACATCGTGGGCCTGATCAACGTCGCCGGCGGCAAGGCCGTGGGCCTGACCGGCCGTGACGGCGGCCTGATCCGCGCGCGCAAGCTGCGCATGGTCGACCACAAGGACCCGAGCGTCGTGCACGACGTGGGCCAGGTCGGCGAGATCGAATCCATCGACCCGTCGGTGGTCAAGGCGCTCCAGGACGACCAGTTCATCCCCGTGATCTCGCCGCTGGGCTTCGGCGCGAACAACGAGAACTACAACATCAACGCCGACGTCGTGGCCGGCAAGCTGGCCGAGGTGCTCAAGGCCGAGAAGCTGATGATGCTGACGAACATCCCGGGCGTGCTCGACAAGGCCGGCAACCTGCTGACCAACCTGTCGGCCCGCGAGATCGACGAGCTCTTCGCCGACGGCACCATCAGCGGCGGCATGCTGCCGAAGATCTCGTCGGCGCTCGACGCCGCGAAGAACGGTGTGACGGCGGTGCACATCATCGACGGCCGCGTGCCGCATTCGATGCTGCTCGAAATCCTGTCCGAGCAGGCCTACGGCACCATGATCCGCAGCCATTGAAGCAGTGCTCCCGGCCGGTCTGGCTCTTCGACCTCGACAACACCCTGCACGACGCCTCGTTCGCGGCCTTCGGGCCCACGAACCAGGCCATGAACGACTACATCGTCGAACACGTCAGGGTGACCGAGGCCGAGGCGGCGCTGCTGCGGCAGCGCTACTGGGACCGGTACGGGGCCACGCTGCTCGGGCTGGTGCGGCACCACGGCGTGCGGCCGCACCACTTCCTCGAGGTGACGCACCGCCTGCCGGGCCTGGAGGAACGGCTGCGCACCAGCAGCCATGACCGCGCCGCGCTGCGGCGGCTGCCCGGCCGCAAGTACATCCTGACGAACGCCCCGCGGGCGTACGCCATGCGGGTGCTCGACACGCTGCACCTCACGTCGGTGTTCGACGGCATCCTGTGCATCGAGGACATGGAGATGTTCGGCGAACACCGCCCGAAGCCGGACCGGCGGATGCTCCGTTCGGTGGCCGCCCGGCTCAAGGTCCGGCCGTCGCGGTGCGTGCTGGTGGAGGACACCCTGCAGCACCAGCGCGCCGCCCGGGGCCTCGGAATGCGCACGGTGTGGATGCAGCGCTACCTGAAGCGTGCGGAATCTCGCACGGAAGTCGGTAGACACCCTTGTCCGACGCCCCCCTATGTGTGTGCAAGAATCCGATCGCTGAGGATGCTCTACAGGCTTTGACAATCCCTAGTCAGGACACGAGACCCGCGCCGAGACCCGCAATGACCGACACCACGCCCACCCCTGAAGATTCGGTCGTTGCCCCCGCGGAAGGGGCGGAAGCGCCGGTGCGCAAGCGCCCGAAGCCGGGCGAGCGCCGCGTCCAGATCCTCCAGACCCTCGCCGCGATGCTCGAGCAGCCCGGCGCCGAACGCATCACGACGGCCGCGCTGGCCGGTCGGCTGGAGGTGTCCGAAGCGGCCCTCTACCGCCACTTCGCCAGCAAGGCCCAGATGTTCGAGGGGCTCATCGAGTTCATCGAGCAGAGCGTCTTCACCCTCGTGAACCAGATCACCGAACGCGGCGACTCGGGTGCCGTCCAGGCCCGCCAGATCCTCACCGTGGTGCTGCAGTTCAGCGAGAAGAACCCCGGCATGACCCGCGTGATGGTGGGCGACGCGCTGGTGTTCGAGAACGAACGCCTCGTGGCGCGCATGAACCAGTTCTTCGACCGCATCGAATCGCAGTTGCGCCAGAGCCTGCGCGGCGCCGCCGAGTCGAACGGTTCCAGCACCCCCACGGTGGACGCCAACGCCCAGGCATCGGTGCTGACCGGCTTCGTGGTGGGGCGCCTGCAGCGCTATGCCCGGTCGGGCTTCAAGCGCAGCCCGGTCGAACACCTCGACGCGGCGCTGGACCTGCTGGTCGCGCGCTGAGCCACGGCGTCACCCCGGCGAACGCCGGGGCCCACTCTCCATCTGCGAGCTCCGGCCCCGGTGGATCCCGGCGTTCGCCGGGATGACCTTCAGCGCCGCTGCTGCTCGTGCGCCCGCGCCCCCGGCAATTCCTCCGCCGAGAAATGCTGCGCCATCAGCCGCTCGACCGCCGCCTTCGGGTCGGCCGGTGACGTGGCCAGCAGCGCGTCGCGCTGTTGCCGGAAGGCCTGGAGCCGGTCGGCCCACTGCGCGTTCTGCGCCTCCATCTCGCCGAGGCTCGACGCCGCATCCGAGCCCAGGTATTGCGTGCGGAGCGCCTGCACCTGCGCCTCGGTGCCGCCCTTCTCGCGCAGCTCGGCGATGCGCAGGTTGAGCTCGCTCGCCTGGGGCGACAGGGCCGGTTCCAATTCGGCCACCTCGCCCGGCAGCGCCGCGCGCAGCGCGTGGATCTGGCGGGCCTTCTCGACGGCGCTGAGCCGCGGGTCCGACTCGATGGCCTGGGCGTCGAGCGTGTAGCGCGAGTAGGCTTCCTGCACGCCGAACAGCGCGTTCGACGTGGCCTCGTCGAAGTGCTGGCGGCGCAGCGCGGCGTCCTGCGCCAGCAACTGCCGCATCTCCTCGGGGTTCTGCGGCGGGCGCTGCAGGGCCGCCGACTTCGCGAGGGCCTGCGTGTAGCCGCGGTAGGACTGCACCATCGCCAGCACCTGCTCGGCCGCGTCGCGAGGCAGCCCGCCGCGCAGGGACCGTTCGAGCTTCGCCAGTGCCTCGGCCGACGGGGTGTCGCCGAGCTCGGCCACGATCATGTCGAGCGCGGCCTTGGTCTCCAGGTCCACGCGCAGGTCGCCCGCCACGCCCAGGTCGAACATGCGGGCGGGGTCGACCGGCTCGCCGCTGCCCGGCAGGGGCAGCACGCGGGGGCGCGAACCCGGGCCCGGCGCGGTCGAGGCGCCAGCGGCACCGGTGGCCGTGGGGGCGGAGGGCAGGCCGACGGGATCCGCCGAGGGCCAGGCGAGCCACACCAGCGCGGCGAGGCCCGCGCAGGCCGTGGCCACCAGGAGCGGCCGGCGCGCGGGGGAGGGGCGGTCGACGGTGATCATTGGACGAGCTGGATGTCGGCGCTGGCACGCAGTTGCTGCAGCCGCACCTGCACCTTGTCGTTCATCAGCTTCGGGTAGAGCCACGCGGTGGCTTCCTCGAGGCCGGGCCGGCGGGCGGTGGGCCGCACGGCATCGAGCCGCACGATGACCCAGCCGGCATCGGTGCGCACCGGTTTCCCGGCGTGGCGGCCGGGCTTGAGCGGGCGCACGACGGCCGAGACCGCCGTGGGCATCTGGTTGTTCAGCAGCCAGCCCATCGACCCGCCCTGCTTCTTCGTGCCTTCGTCCAGCGAGAACGCGCGGGCGAGCGCCGGGAAACGGGCGCCCTGGTCGAGCCGCGCGATCAGCTCGGCGGCCTGCGCCTCCTCGGCCACGACGATCTGGCTCACCTTGAAGTCGTGCACGGGCACGTCGCTGCGATACAGGGCCTTCAGCTCGTCGGGGTCGATGCGGGTCTGCGAGATCAGCCAGCGCACGTACATGCGCCCCGCGATCGTCTTCTCCTGCAGCTCGGCCTCGGCCCGCACCGACGGGTTCTCGTCGAGCTGGCGCTCGCGCGCCTGGTGCGCGAGCACGCGGGTCATCACCAGTTCCTCGAGCGTGCCCTCGCGGCCTGCCAGCGGAGGCGCCGGGCGGTTCGGGTCGACCGGGTCGTACGGGTTCTCGATGCCGTTGCGGGCCTTCACGAGTTGCTCGAGCAGAACGCGCGGGATGGGCCGGCCGTCGACGGTGGCGACGGTGCCGCTCGTGTCGGCGAGCGGGCCGTCGCCGAGGGGCTGGAGCACCTTCACGTCGGCGGCCCGGCGCCAGGCCGTGACCTGCTCGTCGACCCGTTCGTTGACCATCTGCGGTGCGAGCCAGCCCCGGGCTTCCTCGAAGGGTGGCGGCGGGATCTCGCGGCGCGACTCCACGCGGAGGACGTGCCAGCCGAAGTCGGTGTGCACCGGCTCGGCGCCGTGGCGTCCCGGGGCCTGCGCGACCGCGGCCGCGGCGAACGGCGGCACGAAGGACGTGGCCTTCATCGTGGGCAACAGTCCGCCCTGGCGGCGCGACTCCTTGTCGATCGACCGCTTGCGCGCGAGGTCGGCGAACGAGGCGCCGGCATCGAGCCGGGCGATGACGTCGCGGGCGGCGGCCTCGTCGGCGAGCACGATGTGGCGCACGCTCACCTCGTGTTCGGTGGGGATGGCGGCATGGCGTTCGCGCACCGCGGCCTCGTCGGCGACGGTCTCCTGGGTCAGCAGGCGCAGCAGCCGCTGGCTCAGCACCAGGTCGCGCTGGTACGCGAGTTCGCTGGCGGCCTCGGGTGTGGCCGTGAGGCCCTGGTCGCGGGCCTTCTGCGCAAGCAGTTCCATCTGGATGATGTCCTGCAGCGCACGCTGGCGGTCCTCGAGCGTGACCGGCGGCAGCGGCCGGCCGGTGGTGTCGCCGGGCCCGTTGCGCAGGTTCAGCAGTTCGACGAGGGTGGTGCGCTGGATGGCCTGGCCGTTGACCCAGGCCACGGGGGTGTTCTGGACCTTGTGGGCGGCGTGGGCGGCCACCGCCGCGAGCAGGGCGCACGCGATCAGGCCCCGCCACCCGGCGCGGGTGCGTTCGTACAGCATGGGTTCGTCTCCGTCGGTGTTTTCGTGGACCGGGCCGCCGTCGAGGGCGGCCCGGTGTCCGGCACTTTGCACCGAACCGAAAACCCTGCGCAAGGGGGCCATCCCAGGCCCCCCCGAGGTCACTTCAGCGCGGTGCGCATGCTGTTGTAGACGCTCTGGTTCGTCAGCAGCGTCAGGTGGTCCACGCTCGCCACCTGCGTGCTGCTGCCGCAGCGCGCGCTGGAGGCGGGCAGGATCACGCCGTCGACCGACGACCACAGCGAGCGGTCGCAGCCGCGGCCGGCCAGCTGCAGCAGGAACAGCGAACCGGCGCGCATGTCGTAGCAGGCGGGGCTGAAGCAGGCCCACGCCGACGTGGTGCCCGAGTGCGGCGAGCCGAGGCTCACGAAGCGGCGCGTGGCCGCCTGGCCGCCTTCGTTAACGAGGAACGAACGCGTGACGAGGCCGCCGTTGGAGTGCGCGACGATGGCGACCTTGGCGTTGCCGTTCGCGGCGCGCACGTTGCGCACGTACGAGGCGAGTTCACGGCCGCTGGCCGTGTCGCTGACCAGCAGCGAGTTGTAGTTGAAGCCGTAGAGCTTGCTGGACGGGTAGCCGCTCGCGGCCATGCGGCCCATGATCGAGCTGAAGTTGCTCGAGTTGCCGCTGTAGCCGTGCACGAACACGACCGGTTCCGTCTGCGCGAGGGCCGAGCCCACGGAACAGGCGCTCAGCGCTGCGGCTGCAATCCACTTTGCATTGATCTTCATGACTTTGTCTCCGATGTTGTGAACATGGAGGGCGCCCGCCATCTGCATGGACGGTCGGATCACCCGGTGTGCGTCAGGCCGATCTGCCTGGCGCGGCCTCATGTTGCTGAAAGTAAAGGCAAGGCAACATAGAGAAATCCCTTGCGTTTCAAAGGCCGGAACGCCCAAACCGCTGCGAAATGCCCGGAACCCGCCGGCCGGTAAACTGGCTGCCTGGTTCCGGTCCGACACCTCATTCCCATGCCCCTCGCTCCCGACGCCCTGCAACACCTCATCACGCGCGCCGAGGCGCTGATCACCCGCCTCGAGGCCGTGCTGCCGCACCCGCTGGAAGCGCCCGACTGGTCGGCCTCCGTGGCGTTCCGCTACCGCAAGCGCGCGGGCGGCAGCCGCATCGAGCCGGTGCGCCACGTGGCGCGCATCCGCCTCGACGACATCGTGGAGGTCGACCCGCAGAAGGAACGCCTCGTGCGCAACACGCTGCAGTTCGTGACGGGCCACGCGGCCAACAACGTGCTGCTGACCGGCGCGCGCGGCACGGGCAAGAGCTCGCTCGTGAAGGCCTGCCTCAACGAGTACTCGCCCCAGGGCCTGCGGCTGATCGAGATCGACAAGCACGACCTCGTGGACCTGCCCGACATCCTCGACCTCGTCACCGACCGCCCCGAGAAGTTCATCGTGTTCTGCGACGACCTGAGCTTCGACGAGGGCGAGCCCGGCTACAAGGAGCTGAAGTCCATCCTCGACGGCACCGTCTCGCAGTCGGCCGACAACGTGCTGATCTACGCCACCAGCAACCGCCGCCACCTGCTGCCCGAGTACATGAAGGAAAACCTCACGTACAAGCACACGGAGGACGGCGAGGTGCACCCGGGCGAGGTGGTCGAGGAGAAGATCTCGCTGAGCGAACGCTTCGGCCTGTGGGTGAGCTTCTACCCGTTCAGCCAGGACGAGTACCTCGCCATCGTGGGCCAGTGGCTGCGGGGCTTCGGCGTCTCCGAGGAGCACATCGCCGCCCACCGCCAGGAGAGCCTCGTGTGGGCGCTGGAGCGCGGTTCGCGTTCGGGCCGTGTGGCCTTCCAGTACGCGAAGGACCTGAGCGGGAGGCTCGTTTGAGCACGCAGGAAATGGGCACGAGCCTCGCCGACCTGGCCGAGGACCGTCCGGTGGTGGACGTGGCCGTCGGCGTGCTGATCGACAGCGACGGCCGCTTCCTGCTCACGTCGCGCCCCGAGGGCAAGGTGTACGCCGGCTACTGGGAGTTCCCGGGCGGCAAGCTCGAGGCCGGGGAGACGGTGGAAGAGGCGCTGCGCCGGGAGTTGCACGAGGAGCTGGGCATCACCATCGGTGCGGCCGTGCCGTGGCGCATCGAACTCGTCGACTACCCACACGCCCGCGTGAAGCTGAATTTCTGCAAGGTGTTCGCCTGGTCCGGCGACTTCGAGATGCGCGAGCGCCAGTCCATGTCCTGGCAGACCCTCCCGGTGGCGGAGCAGCCGGTGCTGCCCGGCACGGTGCCCGTGCTGCAGTGGTTCGCCGAGGAACGTGGCTTCCAGGGCGCAACGCATGTCGGCTGATGGTTACACTGACCCGATGAAGTGGCTTGAAGACATCCAATGGGACGCGCAGGGGCTCGTGCCCGTGATCGCGCAGGAAGTCGGCACGAACGACGTGCTGATGTTCGCGTTCATGAACCGCGAGGCCCTCGCGAAGACCGCCGAGCTGGGCGAGGCCGTGTACTGGAGCCGGTCGCGCAAGCGCCTGTGGCACAAGGGCGAGGAGTCCGGTCACACCCAGACCGTGCACGAGATCCGCATGGACTGCGACAACGACGTCGTGCTGCTGAAGGTCACGCAGAACGGGCATGAGCCGGGCATCGCGTGCCACACCGGCCGGCACAGCTGCTTCTTCCAGAAATACCAGGACGGCGCCTGGACCACGGTCGAGCCCGTCCTGAAGGACCCGGAGCGCATCTACAAATGAGCAGCAGCAACGACACCCTGGCCCGGCTGGCCGAGGTCATCGAGTCGCGCCGCGGCGGCGACCCGGACAAGAGCTACGTCGCCCGCCTGTTCCACAAGGGCAACGACGCCATCCTGAAGAAGATCGGCGAGGAAGCCACCGAGACCGTCATGGCGGCCAAGGACGGCGACCCGAAGAAGATCGTCTACGAGGTGGCCGACCTGTGGTTCCACTCCATGCTCGCGCTCGCCGCGTACGGCCTCAAGCCGGCCGACGTGCTGGCGGAACTGGAGCGGCGCGAGGGGCTCTCAGGACTGGAGGAGTTTGCAGCCCGCAAGCTCCAGCAACGCGAGGGAGAAGGGTCATGAACGATCTCGTCACGCTCAGCGAAAAGGAACAGGGTCTCAAGACCATCGGCCACATCAGCTACGCGCTGCATGCGGTGGTGGCCGTGGCCGCCGTGCTGCCGGGCGCCCAGCCCAGCATCGCCTTGCTGCTCGTGGCGTTCGTGCTCGACCTCGTCAAGAAGGACGAAGCCGCCGGCACCTGGCAGGCGGGCCACTTCGCCTGGCGCATCAGTTCGGTGCTGTGGGCCTTCGGGCTCTACGTGGTCACCTCGTGGCTCTTCCTGCTGTTCTACTTCCCCGGCGCCATCGCCTGGGGGCTGATCTCGCTGTGGTTCCTGTACCGCGTGGTGCGCGGCTGGGTCAACCTCAACTCCAACACGCCGATGCCGGATTGACATGAACACCGACCACAACTGCATCTTCTGCAAGATCGTCGCGGGCCAGATTCCCAGCCGCAAGGCCTACGAGGACGACGAGTTCCTCGCCTTCCACGACATTGCCCCGTGGGCCCCGGTGCACCTGCTGGTCATCCCGAAAAGCCACATCCCCACGCTGGCCGACACCGACCCGTCACAGCATGCTGGCATGCTGGGGCGGATGCTCGCGCTCGCCCCCCGGCTGGCGAAAGAGAACGGGGCCGACAATGGCTTCCGCACCGTCATCAACACCGGCTCCGACGGCGGGCAGGAGGTGTACCACCTCCACATGCACGTGATCGGCGGGCCGCGCCCTTGGGCGAAAGGCTGATTCGCGGGTCCGCGCATCGCCTAAAATCCTCACATTCCTTCAGGAGATAGATCATGGGTTCCTTCAGCATTTGGCACTGGCTCATCGTGCTGGTCATCGTGGTGTTGGTGTTCGGCACGAAAAAGCTGAAGAACATCGGCTCCGACCTCGGCGGTGCCGTCAAGGGCTTCAAGGACGGCGTGAAGGACGGTTCCACGTCCGCCGACACGACCGCCGCCAACCAGCAGGTCACCACCAACAAGGCCTCCGACCCGAACACGGTCGACGTGGAAGCCAAGTCCAAGTCGTGAACGATGTCACGCTCCCGCCTCGGGAGCGTTCCGGTGGGCCCGTCCCTCGTGGCCCCGCCGGTGCTTTCGCACCTTCCTGATCCTCCAGCATGATCGACTTCGGCTTCGACAAGATCGCCCTCATCGGCGCAGTCGCCCTCATCGTGATCGGCCCGGAAAAGCTGCCCCGCGTGGCCCGCACCGTGGGCCACCTGATCGGCAAGGCGCAGCGCTACGTGGCCGACGTGAAGGCCGAGGTGAACCGCTCCATCGAGCTCGACGAGCTCAAGAAGATGAAGGGCGAGTTCGAGGACGCGGCGCGCGGGGTCGAGCAGTCCGTCAACGAGCAGATCCACCAGACCACCAGCGACCTCAACAACGCCTGGAACGACGCCGAGCCGGCGCCGTTCAGTGGCGGGTTGCACGATGGCCTCACGCCCGTCCCCGAGTACAAGCACCCCAAGAAGCACTGGCGCCTGCGCCGCTCGGCCATGCCGCAGTGGTACAAGCAACGCCACGGCGTGCGCAGCAAGGCGCTGTCAGGCGCCGCGCGGGTTTCCCGCTTCCGTCCCCCCCGTTCGTCGACCTGAGCCAACTTTCCCATGAACGACGAACTGGAAGGGACCGAGCAGCCCTTCGTCTCGCACCTCATCGAACTGCGTGACCGCCTGATCCGGTCCGTGATCGCCATCGGCGTGTGTTTCGGCGCGCTGGCGCTGTACCCCGGCCCGGCGGCCCTCTTCGAGCTGCTGGCGCACCCGATGATCGCGAGCCTGCCCTCGGGCGGCGCCATGATCGCCACCAGCGTGATCTCGCCGTTCATGGTGCCGCTGAAGGTCACGCTGATGACGGCCTTCCTGCTGGCGCTGCCGGTCGTGCTGTACCAGGTGTGGGCGTTCGTCGCACCGGGCCTCTACATCCACGAGAAGAAGCTCGTGCTGCCGCTCGTGATCTCGAGCACCGTCCTCTTCATCGTGGGCGTGGCGTTCTGCTACTTCTTCGTGTTCGGGCAGGTCTTCCACTTCATCCAGAGCTTCGCGCCGAAGGCCATCACGGCCGCGCCGGACGTCGAGGCCTACCTCAGCTTCGTGATGAGCATGTTCATCGCCTTCGGCGCCGCGTTCGAGGTGCCGGTGGTGGTGGTGGTGCTGGCCCGCATGGGCCTCGTGCCCATCGACAAGCTCAAGGCCTTCCGTGGCTACTTCGTCGTGATCGCCTTCATCATCGCGGCCGTCATCACGCCGCCCGACGTGGTGTCGCAGCTGGCGCTGGCGATTCCGATGTGCCTGCTGTATGAGCTGGGCATCTGGGCGGCGGTGCTGTTCATCAAGCACACGAAAACGCCTGAAGATGTGAGCCCCCCAGTCGCCTAGCGGCTCCTGCCCCCAAGGGGCGCCACGGGTCGCCCGGGAAACCCGGGCTCGCGTGTGGCTTGATGGATCGGCGGCGCTGCGCTGGCCTCTCCGCATTCGCGTTTGCGCTTCGGGGCGTTGCTCGCTTCGCTCGCTCGCCCAGGTGCCGTCACTCCGGCACGCCGCGCCTGGGCGAGACCTTCGGGCGCTGCGCCACCGTGACGGTGATCTCCAGCGCCTTGTCCCCCCGTTGCACCCCGATCACCGCCTTCTCCTGCGGCTTGAGCGCCGCCACCGCGGTCAGCAGCTGCGACACGTTGATCACGGGCGTGTCGGCCACCTTCACCACCACGTCGCCCGGGCGCAGGCCGCCGGCGCTCGCCGGGCCGTTCTGCAGCACGCCGGTGATCAGCACGCCCTGGCGGATGGGCAGGTTGAAGGTCTCGGCGATCTCGGGGGTGAGGTCGCGGGGTTCGACGCCGATCCAGCCGCGGGTGACCTGGCCGTCGCGGATCAGGCCCTCCATCACCTGGCGCGCCGTGGTGACGGGGATCGCGAAGCCGATGCCCAGGCTGCCGCCGCTGCGCGAGTAGATGGCCGTGTTGATGCCGAGCAGGTTGCCCTGCGCATCGACCAGCGCGCCACCCGAGTTGCCCGGGTTGATGGCCGCGTCGGTCTGGATGAAGTTCTCGAAGGTGTTGATGCCGAGCTGATTGCGGCCGAGCGCGCTCACGATGCCCGACGTGACCGTCTGGCCCACGCCGAACGGGTTGCCGATGGCGAGCACGACATCGCCCACTTCCAGCGTGTCGGCGCTGCCGAACGTGATGACGGGCAGCTTGTCGAGGTCGATCTTCAGCACGGCCACGTCGGTTTCGGGGTCGGTGCCCACGACGATGGCGCGCACCTGGCGGCGGTCGGGCAGTTGCACCTCGATGTCGTCGGCGCCTTCGATCACGTGGTTGTTCGTGAGCAGGTAGCCCTCGGGCGAGACGATCACGCCGGAGCCCAGGCCCATCTGGGGCTGCTGCTGGCGGCCCTGGCCCTGTTCACCGAAGAAGAAGCGGAACCACGGGTCGTCGGCGTGCGGGCTGCGCGACGGGGCCTTGCTGGCGGTGATGCTGACCACCGCGGGCGTGGCACGCTTGGCCGCCGCGCTGTAGCTCATCACCGCGCCGCTGGCGGCGCCTTCCACCGCCGGGGCCGCTTCGATGATGGAGACGATGTTGGGCAACATCCCCTGGCGGTTGCCCTTGCGCAGCCAGTCGGGCTTGAGCGTGGCGACCACGAACAACACTGCCACCGACACGGTGACGGCTTGGGAGAAAATGAGCCACGTTCTGCGCATCACCGAGATCCTGTTCCATGACCCCACGCACTGAAATCGAGTCGTACCTGAACACCTTGCTCGACGTGGGGAAGTTCCGGGATTATGGGCCGAACGGCGTGCAGGTCGAGGGCAAGGCCGGGGTCGGCCGCCTCGTCTCCGGTGTCACCGCGAGCCTCGCCTTCATCGAGGCGGCCATCGAGAAGCGGGCCGATGCGGTGCTGGTGCACCACGGCCTCTTCTGGAAGGGCTACGAGGGCCGCATCACGGGCTGGCTCAAGCAGCGCATCGAGCGGCTGATCGCCAACGACATCACCCTCTTCGCGTACCACCTCCCGCTCGACGCCCACCCGCTGCTCGGCAACAACGCGCAGTTCGGGCAGCGCCTGAAGTTCACGGCCGATGCCCGCTTCGGCGACCAGGACCTCGGCTTCATCGGCACGCCGTCGCAAACGCTCACCACCGCGGCGCTGGCCGCGCTGCTGAAGTTCCGGCTGGGCCGCGACCCCGTGGTGGCCGACGGCGCCCCGGGCCGCCAGATCAAGCGCGTGGCCTGGTGCACGGGTGGCGCGCAAGGCTACTTCGAGGCGGCGATCGCGGCGGGTGCCGACGCGTACATCACCGGCGAGATCTCCGAGCCGCAGGCGCACCTCGCCCGCGAGACCGGGGTCGCCTTCCTGGCCTGCGGCCACCACGCCAGCGAACGCTACGGCGCGCCGGCGCTCGGGGCGCACCTCGCCGAGAAGTTCGGGCTCGAGCACGAGTTCATCGAGATCGACAACCCCGCATGACCGCTTCCCTCCGCCCTGGTCCTCCCGGCGAACGCCGCGACCCACTGTCCTCCAGGTTCGCCTCGACCCCGGTGGATCCCGGCGTTCGCCGGGATGACCTGCAGGGAGGTGGTGCATGAAGCCGCTGCTGCTCACCATGGGCGATGCCGCCGGCATCGGCCCCGAGATCATCGTGAAGGCGTTCGAGGCGGGGCGGCTCGACGACGCGGTGGTGCTGGGCGACGTCGCCGTGATGCGCCGCGCCGCGGCGCTGCTGGGCGGGCGCGTGACGGTGCAACCGGTCGACGGGCCGGTCCGGTCCGCCGCGCCCGGTGTGCTGCCGGTGCTGCCGCCCCCGGGGCTGCCGTCCGATGTGCACGACGTCCCCTTCGGCCGCGTCGATGCCCGCACCGGTGCGGCCGCCGCGGCCTGCATCACCGAGGCCGTGCGCCTCGTGCGGTCCGGCGAGGGCCGGGCCATCGTCACCGCGCCGATCCACAAGGAAGCGCTGTCTGCCGCGGGCGTGCCGTTCCCCGGGCACACCGAGATGCTGCAGGCGCTGTCGGTGGATGCGGGCGAGGGTGAGCCGCCGCCGGTGCGCATGATGCTCGCCAACGACGAGTTGCGCACGGTGCTGGTCACCATCCACGTGTCGCTGCGCCGGGCGATCGACGCGGTCACGTTCGACGCCGTGCTGGAGACCGTGCGCATTGCCGACCGCTCGCTGCGGGCCATGGGCATCGCCCGCCCGCGCGTGGCGGTGGCGGGGCTCAATCCCCATGCCGGGGAGGGCGGGTTGTTCGGGGAGGAGGAGGTCCGGATCATCGGGCCGGCCATCGCGGCCGCGCGGGCCGACGGCATCGACGCCAGCGGCCCCTACGCGCCCGACACGGTGTTCATGCGCGCCCGCGACGTGCCGGGCCACCCGGGCGAGTTCGACGTGGTGGTGGCCATGGTGCATGACCACGGCCTGATCCCGGTGAAGTACCTCGGGGTGGAGCAGGGCGTCAACGTGACGCTGGGCCTGCCGTTCGTGCGCACGAGCCCGGACCACGGCACGGCGTTCGACCTGGCGGGGACCGGGCGGGCCGACGCCGCGAGCTTCGTGGCCGCGGCGAAGATGGCCCGGGTGCTGACGCCCGGGCCCTAGCGCTTGCCGAGCGGCGCCCGGTCGGTGTTGCCGCGCTCCTTGCCACCCTTCGACAGCGCCGCCAGTTGCTTGCGGGCGCGCGCCGTGGCGCGTTCCATCAGGTAGGCGCTCTCGAACGCACGGAAGCGACCGGTCTCGCACATGCGCGACAGCATGCGCGACGTGAGCGACACGGTCTCGGTGTGGCGCTTGCCGCGCGTGAACACGAAGAACGCACGCCCCGGGCTGACGTAGCTCAGGCGCACCTTCTGCCACTCGTCGTTCAGGTTCATCTGGTACGCGAAACCGAGGCGCACGTGGTCGATGAGGTGGGCGCCCTGCGTGGGCGCCTCGGTGGGGTCGGGCGCGGCGTCGAGGTTGATGTCGAGGCCGATGGCAGACAGGTCGATGTCGAGGTCCGCGGGCGCGGTGTTCGGGTCGCTCGAGACGGGTTCCACCTCGGGGCCGGCGGAGAGGTCGATGTCGATCTCGCCCGACCAGTTGACCGCGCTCTCCTCGACGAGGCCGATGCGCTGCGCTTCTTCGGGCGTGAACTGCGGCTCGATGGGGGCCGCGCCCGTGCTGCTCATGGGCACGTCGCGCAGCAGCGTGTCGTTCTCGGGCACCGGCGTGTTGAAGACGGCCTCGAGCTGCTTGGCGAGCAGGTTGTACTCCAGCTCCGTCATGGGCTGGCCCTTGAGGGACTCGGCGTGCGCGGGCAGCAGGTGCCCGAAGAACTCCTTCTGCGCGGCCTCGGGCCAGCCGATCAGGCGCAGGCCCTCGTTCAGGTCCTTCATCAGCGGCGGCAGCTGCATCAGGAACTTCTTGCGCAGGGCGGGCGAGCCCTTGGGCTGCACGCTCATGACGAGGTCGCGGCCGACGCGGCGCAGGCGCTGCACCAGCTCCGACTGCGGGCCTTCCTTGCGCGAGGCGAGCGCGAGCGCCTGGCTCCACACCTGGGCGAGGAAGTTGCGCAGGTACTCCTGCAGCGAAAGCGGGGCGAGGGCCGTCTGCAGTTGCAGCATGTAGCGCTGCTGCACCCGCAGGTCGGATTCCTTGTTGTTGACGACGGCCACGGCCTCGGAGGCCTGCGACACGTCCTCCTTCGCCTGCTGGGCGATGAAGGCCTCGAGCGCCGCGACCTTGGCGTTGTAGACCTCCATCTGGTCGAAGTCGCCTTCGACGATCTCCTGGACCAGGTCACGGACGCGCGCGAGGAACTGCTTGCCGGAGCCGCTTTCGAAGTCCTCGAAGGCGAGCGCGAGCGACGCGATGCGGTTGACGAAGCGCCGCACCGGGTGCTTGCGCGACGAGAAGAAGGTCTGGTCGGCCAGCGCGACCCGCAGCACGGGCAGCTGCAGCCGGGCGATCTGGCGCGCCATCTGCGGCGGCACGCGCGGGTCGGACAGGATCTGGTCGAACAGGCTGCCGACCACGTCGATGACCATGTGGTCGAGCGTGCCGGTGGAGGCCTGGCGCAGCTCGTCGCGGTGCGCCCGGATCATGTTGACCGCCATCATGGCCGGCGGGCCGGGGCGGCTGGCCGAGAACGGCGCGACGCCGCTGTCGGCGCCGCCGCCGAAGCCGGTGGCCGCGCCGGACACGGATCCGGATCCGGACCCCGGCACCGCCTGCAGGTCGGTCAGTTCGGCCGGCCGGCTGGCGAGGAACGTGAGCCGGCGGATCAGCGCCATCAGCTCGGCGTCGGCCTGCGGGTTCACGCCCGGGCGGGGCGTGAACCGCCCGGCACCGGTCTGGCCCGGGCCGCGGCCCGGTCCGGACTGCGTGCTCCAGCTGCTGCGTGCGCCGCCGGTCCCCAGGGTGGACGGGTGGCCGCCCGGGCCGGTGTGGTTGGGCAGGGCGCCGCTGTCGAACTCCGAGCCCGTGCTGCCGGCGAAACCGCCTGCGCGGGTGGACATGCCGGTGTCGTGGTGCAGCGTGTCGTAGCCCGAGATGACGCGGTCGCGGGCGAATTCGTTGCCGGGGCCCTCGACCCCGCGCACGGTCAGGCTGACCGGGGTGACGCCCCGGGCGCGCAGGTCGGTGACGATGTCGCGGTAGCAGCCGGGCATCACCTTCGCGAGGGCCGCGCCCAGTTCGCGGGCGAGCAGCTTGCGGCTCTCCTGGTCGTTCGTGATGCCGCTGATGGCGCGGTAGACGGCGGCGCCCAGCACCTCCGGGCGCAGCGGGTTGCGGTCGTGGTCGGCGCGGCCGATGCCCAGCATGGCGCCGGTGTAGGCGGACAGGTCGCGCAGCTCCCACTCGCAGCCGTGCGTGATGGCCTGGCTGATGCGGTCGGCGAACATGCGCTCTTCCACCTCGGCATCGTTGACGAGGCTGAGCGATTGCCAGTCGGTCTCGGCGAGGCGCCGGCCGGGTTCGTGCTGCGGGTTGATCTCGCGGGTGACGCGCTTGCTGAGGGTGTCGCCCAGCAGCAGCACGTACGTGCTCATGTTGCGGCGCAGGTCGAGCTGGGCGTTGATCAGCGCGTCGCGCTCGAAGATGCGCGTGGCGGCGGACGCGAGCACGCCCAGGTGAGTGGCGACGCGGTCCGCCACGGCCGCGGTGGTCGTCCGGATGTGATTGATCGCTGCGTCGAAGGCAGCCTGTGATCGGGGATCGGTCAGGTTCATGTCGAACAAAGCCGCGGGGCGCGCCAGGAAACGCGCCGGGGGGCTGGACCGGCGCGCAGGTTCCGCAAGTATGGCCCCAAACGAATTCCGTCAGTGCGGCACTGCAACATCGGTGCCGGCGACCGTGGGGCGCCGGCGACGGTGGGTGGGCGCTGGACGGTGGGGATCACTTCTTCAGCGAGTCGCGGATCTCGCGCAGCAGCACGATGTCTTCCGGGGCCTCGGCGGGGGGCGGGGCCGGCTCGTCCTTCTTCAGGCGGTTGATCTGCTTGACCATCACGAAGATGATGAACGCGAGGATCACGAAGTTCAGGGCCACGGTCAGGAAGTTGCCGTAGGCGAACAGGGGCACGCCGGCCTTGGTGAGCGCCTCGTAGGTCATCGGGCCGTTGTAGCCAGCCGGCGGGTTCGACAGCAGGAAGAAGTAGTTCGAGAAGTCGAGGCCGCCCACGGCCTTGCCCACGAGGGGCATGATCAGGTCCTTGACCACGGAGTCGACGATCTTGCCGAAGGCCGCGCCGATGATCACGCCCACGGCGAGGTCGACCACGTTGCCCTTCATCGCGAATTGCTTGAACTCTGTCATGAAACCCATGGATCCGCTCCTCGTTGAAGTGTTGCCGTGTTCGCCGTGGCGGCGCCACGGGCTGTTGCGGGCTATTGTCATCGTTCATGGACCCTCCCGGCGGGCCGCGTGACGTTTTTCTCGGAGTGCGGCCTGTCCAGGAGCGTGCATACCCTGTGGACCTCGCGCAACTGGGGCAGTCGAGGCTGGCGGACCCCCTTGACACCTCCGTTAGAATGCCGGGTTACCCAAGATCAGAAGTCTTCGTCTGAGGAATCCCATGAGTGACCAGCAAGTCGACAGCGGTAAACGCACCTGGCTCATTGCCTCCAGTTGCGCCGGTGTGGTGGGTGGTGCGGCCGTCGCCGTCCCCTTCGTGAGCACGTTCCAGCCCTCCGAACGCGCACGCGCGGCGGGTGCAGCGGTGGAGGTCGACATCAGCGGCCTCAAGGAAGGGGAAAAACTCACGGTGGAGTGGCGCGGCAAGCCGGTCTGGATCGTGCGCCGCACGAAGGCCCAGCTCGAGGCCCTCCCGAAGCTCGACGGCCAGCTCGCCGACCCCAAGTCGGAGCGCAAGCCTTCGGAACTGACGCCCGAGTACGCCCGCAACGAATGGCGCTCGATCAAGCCTGAATTCCTGGTCACCGTGGGCATCTGCACCCACCTCGGCTGCTCCCCGTCCGACAAGTTCGTGCCGGGCCCGCAGCCCTCGCTGCCGAGCGACTGGGCGGGCGGTTTCCTCTGCCCCTGCCACGGCTCGACGTTCGACATGGCCGGCCGCGTGTTCAAGAACAAGCCGGCGCCGGACAACCTCGAGATCCCGCCCCACATGTACCTGTCCGACAGCCGGTTGCTCATCGGCGAAGACAAGAAGGCCTGACGGCAGTCAGTCACGGTATCTCCAGGAGCATCTAATCCATGGCTGAATTCAAACAAGTCGCCGCCAACGCGCCGGTGGCCGAGAAACTGCTGAACTGGGTCGACAACCGGTTCCCGGCGAGCAAGCTCTACAAAGAGCACATGAGCGAGTACTACGCTCCGAAGAACTTCAACTTCTGGTACATCTTCGGTTCGCTCGCGCTGCTCGTCCTCGTCATCCAGATCGTCACGGGCATCTTCCTCGTGATGCACTACAAGCCCGATGCGAACCTCGCCTTCGCCTCGGTCGAGTACATCATGCGCGACGTGCCGTGGGGCTGGCTGATCCGCTACATGCACTCCACCGGCGCCTCGGCGTTCTTCGTGGTCGTGTACCTGCACATGTTCCGCGGCATGATCTACGGCAGCTACCGCAAGCCGCGCGAGCTCGTCTGGATCTTCGGCTGCGCGATCTTCCTGTGCCTGATGGCCGAGGCCTTCATGGGCTACCTGCTGCCCTGGGGCCAGATGTCGTACTGGGGCGCCCAGGTGATCGTGAACCTGTTCGCCTCCGTGCCGTTCATCGGTCCGGACCTGGCGCTGCTGATCCGCGGCGACTACGTCGTGTCCGACGCCACGCTGAACCGCTTCTTCAGCTTCCACGTGATCGCCGTGCCGCTCGTGCTGCTGGGCCTGGTCGTCGCGCACATCATCGCGCTGCACGAAGTGGGTTCCAACAACCCGGACGGCGTCGAGATCAAGTCGAAGAAGGACGCCCTGGGCCGCCCGCTCGACGGCATCCCGTTCCACCCGTACTACACCGTGCACGACATCTTCGGCGTCACCGTGTTCCTGTTCGTGTTCTCGACGGTGCTGTTCTTCATGCCGGAGTTCGGCGGCTACTTCCTCGAGTACAACAACTTCATCCCGGCGGATCCGCTGAAGACCCCGGCGCACATCGCCCCGGTCTGGTACTTCACGCCGTACTACTCGATGCTGCGCGCCACCACCACCGAGCTGGTGTACGTGTTCGTCGCGCTGATCGGCCTGGGGGCCGCGCTCGCCATCCTGAAGGGTCGCTTCTCCGGCGCCATCAAGGGCGCCATCGCGGTGGCGGCCGTCGTGGCCGCGGCCCTGCTGCTCACCTTCGAGCCCAAGTTCTGGGGCGTGGTGGTGATGGGCGGTGCCGTCGTGATCATGTTCTTCCTGCCGTGGCTGGACCACGCCGAAGCCAAGTCCATCCGCTACCGCCCCACGTGGCACAAGTGGATGTACGCGATCTTCGTGTTCGTGTTCGCCGTGCTGGGCTACCTCGGCGTGCAGCCGCCGTCGCCGGTGGGTGAGCGGGTGTCGCAGGTCGGCACGCTCTTCTACTTCGGCTTCTTCATCCTGATGCCCTGGTGGAGCCGGATCGGCCAGTCGCGCCCCGTGCCCGACCGCGTCGTGTTCCACGCCCACTGAGCAGCCGCCACGGATACCACACCATGAAGAAACTGATCCTCATCCTCCTGGCGTCGCTGAGCGTGCTGTCGACGCAGGTTCAGGCGTCCGAAGGCGGCGTCGCCTGGGACAAGTTCCCGACCGCGAAGCTGACCGACGTGGCCTCGCTGCAGAACGGCGCCAAGCTCTTCGTCAACTACTGCCTGAACTGCCACTCGGCCGCGTTCATGCGCTACAACCGCCTGCGCGACCTGAACCTCACCGAAGACCAGATCAAGCAGAACCTGATGTTCACGACCGAGAAGGTCGGCGACACCATGAAGATCGCGCTCGATCCGAAGCAGGCCAAGGACTGGTTCGGCGGCACCCCGCCCGACCTGACCGTGATCGCGCGCTCGCGCGCCGACATCGGCAAGGGCTCCGGCGCCGACTACCTCTACACGTACCTGCGCACGTACTACCGCGACGACACCAAGGCCACCGGCTGGAACAACCTGGCCTTCCCGAGCGTGGGCATGCCCAACGTGCTGTGGGAGCTGCAGGGCCAGCGCACCGCCAAGTACGTCGAGGAAAAAGACCCGCACCACGAAGGCCAGATGACCCACCGCTTCGCCGGCTTCGAGCAGGTGACGCCGGGCACCCTGACCCAGGTGCAATTCGACGACACCGTGGCCGACCTCGTGGCCTACATGCAGTGGATGGGCGAGCCGGCCCAGAACCACCGCGTGCGCCTCGGCGTCTGGGTGCTGATCTTCCTGGCGTTCTTCTCCGTGATCACGTGGCGACTGAACGCCGCGTACTGGAAAGACATCAAATAACAACCCGCCGGTCGGGCAGGGTGCCGCTCGGTGCCCGCCCGTCCGCAGTTTGTCCGTGTTGCAACGGAGTGGAGGCCGCCCCGGCGGCTGTCTGCTCCGTTTGTGCTTTTACTGTTTTTTCTCTGCCCATAAGGAGCCGCCACCATGATGGTGCTTTACTCCGGAACGACCTGCCCTTACTCGCACCGTTGCCGCTTCGTTCTGTTCGAAAAGGGCATGGACTTCGAGATCCGCGACGTCGACCTGTTCGCCAAGCCCGAAGACATCGCGCTGATGAACCCGTACAACGAGGTGCCCATCCTCGTCGAACGCGACCTGATCCTGTACGAGTCGCACATCATCAACGAGTACATCGACGAGCGCTTCCCGCACCCGCAGCTGATGCCGGGTGACCCGGTGGCCCGCGCCCGCGTGCGCCTGTTCCTGCTCAACTTCGAGAAGGAACTGTTCGCCCACGTCAACGTGCTCGAGTCGCGCAACATCAAGCCGAACGACAAGCAACTCGAGAAGGCCCGCGCCCAGATCCGCGACCGCCTGACGCAGCTCGCCCCGATCTTCCTGAAGAACAAGTTCATGCTGGGCGACGACTTCTCGATGCTCGACGTGGCCATCGCCCCGCTGCTGTGGCGCCTGGACTACTACGGCATCGACATGTCGAAGAACGCCGTGCCGCTGCTGAAGTACGCCGAGCGCATCTTCTCGCGCCCGGCCTACATCGAGGCGCTGACGCCTTCCGAGAAGGTCATGCGCAAATAACGAGCGCCACAAGAGCGCACCGACGCCTGCGTCCCGGCACGAGAACTCCCGTTTCACCATGATTCCATCCACACCCGGCAACAGCGGCACCTCGACGCGCCCGTACCTGATCCGTGCGCTGCACGACTGGTGCACCGACAACGGCTTCACGCCGTACATCGCCGTGTTCGTCGACGCCAGCGTCAAGGTGCCGATGGAGTACGTGAAGAACAACGAGATCGTGCTGAACGTGCTTCGAGGCCACCACGGGGATGAAGCTCGGCAACGAGTACATCGAGTTCAAGGCCCGCTTCGGCGGCACCTCGCGCGACATCATCGTTCCCGTCGACCACGTGATCGCCATCTACGCGCGTGAGAACGGCCAGGGCATGGCCTTCCCGGCGCCCACGGAGGCCCACGTGCCCGCCGAGGGCGACGCGGCGGAGGCCGTCGCGTCCGAGCGGCCGGGTGCCTCGGGCGGCCTGCGCCTGGCGAGCACCGATGGCCAGCCCCAGTCCGCTCCGGCGGGCGAGGGCACGGCCGAAGCCTCGGGTCCCGCGGACCCGGCGCCGGAGCCGCCGGCCCCGGGCGGCGGCCGTCCGTCGCTCAAGCGCATCAAGTAAGCGTTCGCAAGACGCACCGAAGCGCATCAAAGCGTGACAGTTGCGTCGCTAGAATCACAGATTCAGCCCTTGTAGCTCAGCTGGTAGAGCAGCGGTTTTGTAAACCGAAGGTCGCGGGTTCGATCCCTGCCGGGGGCACCATCCATGGGCCTTTCGAGGCTTTCCGAGGCTCCACGCCACTCGCTGGCTGGAGCCTTTTTCACGTCCGCCGCGGTTCGCACAACGGGGCCGCGCCCGCCTTTGCGGCGGGCGTGGCCTCATTGAACCTTGATGCGGATTGCCTTAACCTGCATCCCCTTGGCCCGGAGGGCTTCCTCCAGGCGAGGGGCGAGTTGGCGCAGCTTCGAGCCGACGGCGGCATTGGCCACCAGCAGGGTCCAGCCGTCTTCGTCGAGGGGGCCGGGTCTCAGATGAGGGGCCAGGGCCGAGGGCACGACCGCCCGGACCACGGCGAGGCGTGCCTCCGACTCCTTCATCAGGTGCTGCAGCCGTGCGAGTGGCGAGCTGCGCTGGATGGCCTGCTCGATGGGCAGGGCGTCCGGGGTCATGGGGCGACGAGGTTTCACCGCGAGGAGTTTAACGACGATGCAGATCCTGATCACCCACGGCTCGCTGGCCCGCACCCGCGTGCTGAGCTTCAACCGCCTGCAACTGGCCGCGGCCCTCGTGGGGGTGGTGATCGTGCTGATGGCCCTGTCCGGCACCATCTACCACGCGGTGTTCCTGAAGGCCGCCCGCGAAGGCTGGCCCGTGGTGAGCCAGGTGGTGCGCCTGGTGGTGCGCGACGAATTCGCCCAGCGCGACCGGTTCATGCGCGAGAACCTCGACGCCATGGCACAGAAGGTGGGCGAGATGCAGGCCAAGCTCGTGCGCCTGGAGGCCATGGGCGAGCGCGTCTCCGGTCTTGCCGGCGTGAAGCCCGAGGAACTGCGCCAGATGACCGCGCCGCCGGCCAAGGCCGGCGGGCAGGGCGGGCCGTTCGTCCCCGCCAAGACGCCGTCCCTGCAGCAGCTCAACGACCTGGTGTCCTCCCTCGATTCCTCGGCCGAGCTGAACACCGACCTCTTCACGCTCGTCGAGTCCCGCCTGTTCGAGCGTCGCCTGTCGTCGCTGATGGTGCCCAACTCCCGGCCTCTGAACGGCCCGGTGGGCTCCGGCTTCGGCTTCCGCAGCGACCCGTTCACCAGCCGCGCCGCGCTGCACACGGGCCTCGACTTCCCCGCCGACACGGGCACGTCCATCATGGCCGCAGCGGGCGGCGTGGTGCGGTCCACCGACTACCACCCCGCCTACGGCAACCTGCTGGAGGTGGACCACGGCAACGGCCTCGTGACCCGCTATGCGCACACGTCGCGCATCCTCGTGAAGGCCGGCGACCTGGTCAAGCGCGGCCAGGTCGTGGCCGAAGTGGGCACCACCGGGCGTTCCACCGGCCCGCACCTCCACTTCGAGGTGCTGGTGGAGGGCGTGCCCCAGGATCCGGCCAAGTTCCTGGCCGGCAAGGGCAACGTCCCGTTCGACCAGGCCGACGCCAGCGGAACGAAGGGCCCCTGAAGAGGGTCAACCCGCTCCAGCGACCGGGGGAAGCTGCTCCACCCCGGTGCTAAAATCCGCGGCTTTTGCCGCCGGTACGGGGAAGAGGTGCCTTGCAATCCGCGGGGCGGCTCCCATCTGACCGCGATCGTTTCCCTGCTTGCGTGTGTGCGGGTCGTGCCGTTGCGCGGCCCTTTCGCATGTTCGTCCCGCTGACCACAGCCCCTATTTTCCCGACGCTGCATGTTGCCCAAGCTTCTCACCCAGATTTTCGGTAGCCGCAACGACCGGCTGCTCAAGCAGTACCGTCAGGTGGTGCAGCGGATCAATGCGCTGGAACCGCAGTTCGAGTCGCTCGACGACGAGGCGCTGAAGGCCAAGACCGCCGAGTTCAAGGCCCGCATCGCCAAGGGCGAGTCGCTCGACGCGCTGCTGCCCGAAGCCTTCGCGGTGGTGCGTGAAGGCGGCAAGCGCGTGCTGAAGATGCGCCACTTCGACGTGCAGCTGATCGGCGGCATGGCGCTCACCGGCGGCAAGATCGCCGAGATGCGCACCGGCGAAGGCAAGACGCTGATGGCCACGCTGCCGGTCTACCTGAACGCGCTGACGGGCCAGGGCGTGCACGTCGTCACGGTCAACGACTACCTCGCCCGGCGCGATGCCGAGTGGATGGGCAAGCTCTACAACTTCCTCGGCCTGACGGTGGGCGTGAACCTGCCCCAGATGCCGCGCGAGCAGAAGCAGGCCGCCTACGCCGCCGACGTCACGTACGGCACGAACAACGAGTTCGGCTTCGACTACCTGCGCGACAACATGGTCTACGAGACGGCCGACCGCGTGCAGCGCGGCCTCACGTACGCCATCGTCGACGAGGTCGACTCCATCCTGATCGACGAGGCCCGCACCCCGCTGATCATCAGCGGCCAGGCCGAAGACCACACCGAGCTCTACGTGCGCATCAACGCCGTGGTGCCCAAGCTGAAGAAGCAGATCGGCGAACTCGACCTGCGCACCGGCGAAGGCGTGATCGACCCGGGCGACTTCACCGTCGACGAGAAGTCGCACCAGGTCTACCTGACCGAGGACGGCCACGAGAACGCCGAGCGCATCCTCGCCGAGGCCGGCCTGCTGGCCGAGGGCGCCAGCCTGTACGACGCGGCGAACATCTCGCTGATGCACCACGTGTACGCGGCGCTGCGCGCCCGCCACCTCTACAACCGCGACCAGCACTACGTGGTGCAGGACGGCGAGGTGGTCATCGTCGACGAGTTCACCGGCCGCCTGATGACGGGCCGCCGCTGGTCCGACGGCCTGCACCAGGCCGTCGAAGCCAAGGAAGGCGTGAAGATCCAGAGCGAGAACCAGACGCTCGCGTCCATCACGTTCCAGAACTACTTCCGCATGTACGGCAAGCTGGGCGGCATGACCGGCACGGCCGACACCGAGGCCTACGAATTCCAGGAGATCTACGCCCTGGAAACCGTGATCGTGCCGCCGAACAAGCCCACGGCCCGCAAGGACGAACTCGACCTCGTCTACAAGACCGACAAGGAAAAATTCGACGCCGTCATCCAGGACATCCGCGACTGCCACGAGCGCGGCCAGCCCGTGCTGGTGGGCACCACCTCCATCGAGAACTCGGAACTCATCTCCGAGAAGCTCAAGAAGGTGAACCTGCCGCACCAGGTGCTCAACGCCAAGCAGCACGCGAAGGAAGCCGAGATCGTGGCCCAGGCCGGCCGCCCGGGCGTGATCACCATCGCCACCAACATGGCGGGCCGCGGCACCGACATCGTGCTGGGCGGCAACGTCGAGAAGCAGGTGCAGGTGCTCGAGGCCGACACCGAGCTGCCCGAGGCCGAGAAGGCCGCGCGCATCAAGCAGCTGCACGACGAGTGGCAGGGCCTGCACGACCAGGTCAAGGCCGCCGGCGGCCTGCGCATCATCGCCACCGAACGCCACGAGTCGCGCCGCATCGACAACCAGCTGCGCGGCCGTTCGGGCCGCCAGGGCGACCCGGGTTCCTCGCGCTTCTACCTGTCCCTCGAAGACTCGCTGATGCGCATCTTCGCGGGCGACCGCGTGCGCGCCATCATGGACCGCCTGAAGATGCCCGAGGGCGAGGCCATCGAGGCCGGCATCGTCTCGCGCAGCATCGAGAGCGCGCAGCGCAAGGTCGAGGCCCGCAACTTCGACGTGCGCAAGCAGCTGCTCGAGTACGACGACGTGTCGAACGACCAGCGCAAGGTCATCTACCAGCAGCGCAACGAGATCCTCGAGGCCTCCTCGCTCGACGAGCAGATCACCAACCTGCGCGCCAGCACGCTGAACGACGTGGTGCGCACGTACGTGCCCGCCGAGAGCCTCGAAGAGCAGTGGGACCTCCCCGGCCTCGAGAAGGTGCTGCGCGACGAATGGCAGCTCGACGTGCCCCTGCAGGCCACGGTCGAGAAGAGCAACGCCATCACCGACGAGGACGTGCTGGAGCTGGTCGTCAAGGCGGGTCACGCCGCGTTCGACGACAAGCTGCAGCGCGTGGGCGCCGAGCAGTTCCTGCCGTTCGAGCGCATGATCTTCCTGCAGTCCATCGACCAGCACTGGCGCGAACACCTCGCCGCGCTCGACTACCTGCGCCAGGGCATCCACCTGCGCGGCTACGCGCAGAAGAACCCGAAGCAGGAGTACAAGCGCGAGGCCTTCGAGCTGTTCAGCCAGCTGCTCGACGTCGTCAAGATGGACGTCACGCGCATCCTGCTGACCGTGCGCATCCAGAGCCAGGAACAGGTGGCCCAGGCCGCCGAAGCCATCGAGGACCGCGCCGAGGCCATCAGCAACATCACCTACACGCACCCGAACGAGGACGGCAGCATCGCGCAGGAGACCGACCCGGCCACGATGCCCGACGGCGGGCTGCCGAAGGTGGGCCGCAACGACCCGTGCCCGTGCGGCAGCGGCAAGAAGTACAAGCAGTGCCACGGCAAGCTGAGCTGAGCGCGTGACACCCCGCTGAGAACGGAGCCTTCGGGCTCCGTTTTTCGTTTCGGGGCGGCCTTGCGGAATTCACCATTCCGCCCCCCGTTGTTCCTACAATCGACCTCCAGCACCTCTTCCCGAAGCGAGCCCCGACATGCCCGTCAACCTGCAAGCCCCGAACCCCGCTGACCTGTTCCCCGTGCCCGGCGTGAAGCTGGGCATCGCGATGGCGGGCGTGCGAAAGGCCAACCGGCGCGACCTCACGGTGATCACCGTGGCCGAGGGCTCGCAGGTGGCCGGCGTGTTCACCACCAACCGCTTCTGCGCGGCGCCCGTGCAGCTGTGCCAGAAGCACCTGGCCGCCAACGTGGGCACGCGCGCCCTCGTCATCAACACCGGCAACGCGAACGCGGGCACGGGTGAAGACGGCCTGGTGCGCGCGTTCTCCACCTGCGTGGCGCTGGCCCGCCACCTCGAGCTGGCGCCCGAGCAGGTGCTGCCGTTCTCCACCGGCGTCATCATGGAGCCGCTGCCCAACGACCGCATCGCCGCGAGCCTGCCGGCCGCGCTGGACGACCTCCGGTCAGACAACTGGGCCGTGGCCGCCGAGGCCATCATGACCACCGACACGCTGCCCAAGGCCGCGTCCAAGCGCGTCACCCTCGGCGGCAAGACCGTCACCATCACGGGCATCAGCAAGGGCGCCGGCATGATCCGCCCGAACATGGCCACCATGCTCGGCTTCCTGGCCACCGACGCTGCGCTGGCCCCGGGACTCGTGCAGTCCCTGGTCACCGACGCGGCCAACCGCTCGTTCAACCGCATCACCATCGACGGCGACACCTCCACGAACGACTCCTTCGTGGTCGTGGCCACCGGCCAGGCCGGCAACACGCCCATCACGTCGTTCGACAGCGGCGACGGCGCCGTGCTGAAGGCCGCCGTCATCGAGGTGGCCGAGAAGCTGGCCCAGGCCATCGTGCGCGACGGCGAAGGCGCCACCAAGTTCATCACCGTGCAGGTCGACGGCGGCCGCACCGAAGACGAGTGCCGCCTCGTGGCGTACGCCATCGCGCACTCGCCGCTCGTGAAGACGGCCTTCTTCGCCAGCGACCCGAACCTCGGCCGCATCCTGGCGGCGGTGGGTTACGCCGGCATCACCGACCTCGACCAGACGAAGATCGATCTGCACCTCGACGACGTGTCGGTGGCGGTCGACGGCGGGCGCAACCCGGCGTACCGTGAAGAGGACGGCGCCCGCGTGATGAAGCAGTCCGAGATCACCGTGCGTGTCAACCTCAACCGGGGAAGTGTGTCCTCCACCGTCTGGACGTGTGACCTCAGCTACGAATACGTGAAGATCAACGCGGACTACCGCAGCTGATCGCCCCCGTTTCCCGAAGGACCGCCACCATGGCCGACACCCCCGACTTCCTGCAGCTCAAGCCCCACACGAAGGACCTCGGGGGCGGTTTCGTCGTGCGCCGCACGCTGCCCGCGGTGCAGAGGCAGTCGGTGGGCCCGTTCATCTTCTTCGACCACTTCGGCCCCATCACCGCCTCGCCCGCCGACAACCACGACGTGCGGCCGCACCCGCACATCGGCCTGGCCACCGTCACGTACCTGTTCGAGGGCGCGATGATGCACCGCGACAGCACGGGCGTGACCCAGCGCATCGAACCCGGCGCCATCAACTGGATGACGGCCGGCCGCGGCGTGGTGCACTCCGAGCGCACGCCCGACGACCTGCGCGGCGTCGAGCGCCGCAGCCACGGCCTGCAACTGTGGGCCGCGCTGCCGGCTGAACACGAGGAAGACGCACCGAGCTTCCACCACACGGCCGCGGCCGACGTGCCGAAGGTGGACCTGCCCGGCGTGCAGGTGCGCGTGATGATCGGCAGCGCCTTCGGCGCCACGTCGCCCACGCCCACGCTGTCGCCCACGCTGTACGTCGACTTCGCGCTGCAGGCCGGTGCGTCCGTCACCGTGCCCGATGCCGCCGAGGAGCGGGCGCTCTACGGCGTCGATGCCGCCTTCACCGTCGACGGTGTCGAGGTGGCCCCGCAGACCATGGTGGTGGTGCCCGCCGGGCATGAGCCCGTGCTGTCGGCACCGCAGGCCGCGCGGGTCGTGCTCATCGGCGGCAAGCCGCTGGGCCACCGCTTCATGTGGTGGAACTTCGTGTCCAGCCGCAAGGACCGCATCGCCCAGGCCGCCGCCGACTGGGAGGCCCAGCGCATGGGCCACGTCGCGGGCGAGACCGAGTTCATCCCGGGGCCGCCGCTGAAGGTGTGACCGGCGGGCGGGGCGGGCGATGTTCAAGCCGGCCCTTGCCCTTGCTCTCGCGTTCATCGCCGCCATGCCCTGCCACGGGCAGGACCCACTGCCCGAACGCCGAAACTGGTGGGGCGACCCGTTCTTCCAACTGTCGTCTCACCAGCCCGGTTGCCCCACGCCGATGGGCCCCTTGCGCACCGAGCAGGAGCGCGACGCCCAGTCCCACAACCGCGCCGAACGCGGCACCACCTGCTGGCTGGCCGGCACCTGCGCGCGGCCGAACGCCTACGGGTACGACCAGGACATCGCCAAGGCCTTCAAGGCCGAGGCCGCGCGTTCACCGGCCCTGTTCGCGGACACCTCGTTGTGGGTGACGGTGCAGGGGCGCATCGTGTTCGTCGAAGGGTGCGTGGCACACGCGGCCACGGTGCCGAAGCTGGAGGCCCTGACCTGGAAGGTGCCGGACGTGGGGCATGTGATCGTGCAGGTGAGGGTGGGGCGGGATGGGAAGGTGCCGTACCGGGTGCTGCCCGTCGGACCGGGCACTTCGAGCGCACGTTGAGCGTGCTGCGCTCCTCACAGTGCGTCGAGCGGGCTGCGGACCCCGCGGCCGCCCCGGTTGAGCACGTGGGTGTAGACCATCGTCGTGCTCACGTCGGCGTGGCCCAGCAGTTCCTGCACGGTGCGGATGTCGTAGCCGGCCTGCAGCAGGTGCGTGGCGAACGAATGGCGCAGCACGTGGGGCGTCACGGGTTTCACCATGCCGCAGCGGCGTGCGGCCTCGCGCACGGCGCGTTGCACTGATTCCGGCTGCACGTGGTGCCGTCGCTCGACGGGTGGATCGCTGCGCGGGTCCATCGACCGGCTCGTGGCCGGGAATGCGTACTGCCAGCCCCAGGCCCGATCATGGTTGGGGTACTTCACGGCCAGCGCGTCCGGCAGGAACACCCGGCCGAACCCGTGAGCCAGGTCGTGCCGATGGAGCGCCTGGGCGCGGCTCAGCTGGTCGCGCAGGTGCTGGACGAGGTTGTCGGGCAGCATCGTGATGCGGTCCTTGAGGCCCTTGCCTTCGCGCACCACGATCTCGCGGCGCGAGAACTCCACGTCCTTCACCCGCAGCCGCAGGCACTCCAGCAGGCGCATGCCCGTGCCGTACAGCAGGCTCGCGATGAGCCACATCGGACCGTGCATGGCCTCGAGCAGTTCACGCACCTCCCGCTCCGTCAGCACCAGCGGTAGCCGGCGCGGCGCCTTGGCCTGCACGATCTCGTCGAGCCAGGGCAGGTCGACCGCGAGCACGTTCTTGTAGAAGTAGAGCAGGGCGGCCTTGGCCTGGTTCTGCGTGGAGGCAGAGACGTGTCGCGAGACCGCGGGGTGCGTGAGGAACGCCTCGACCTCCGCGGGGCCCAGCGTGGACGGGTGGCGCAGTTCGTGGAACTGGATGAAGCGGCGCACCCAGTCGACGTAGACCTGTTCGGTGCGGAGGGCGTAGTGGCGGGTGCGGAGGTGGTCCCTGAGCTGGACCAGGAGCTTGGGAGGGCGCGGCGGGCCCATGAAATCATCGGATGGCTCGGTCGAATCCATCCGGTGATTCTTAGGTTTGGGCAAACGGGGCGGCCGCCGGACCCCCGGTGTTATCTCGGCTTGTTTAGGGGTGATGCGCGGAAGTACGATGTCGGCGAGAGGGCCTGGGTTTTCGGGGCTCTCGGGGAGTTCAGTTCGCCCAAGTGAGTGCGCCTAAACCAAGCAGCTTGCAGCGATGCAAGTCAGGCAAAGTTCGTTAGGTTGGGTGGAATGGAAAGAAAATAATCGTCTATCTCACGTTAGGCGTTTCACGATGAGTACCCCAATCGAAGAGCTGGATGTTGTGCGGGTCACGATGCTCAGCTCATCTGAGCGAGCGTACTCTGGCACGGAAGGCGTCTGTAGAGCGCCGCAGCTGGGCGACCTTGCTACCGTCGTTCACGTGCTTGAGCCTGGGCAAGCCTTCATCGTGGAGGCCGTGAACGCCGAGGGCTATACGTTGTGGGTTGCAGACTTTATGGTCGAAGAGCTACGGTTGGAGGTCAAACACCATGCAAGCGCCTAACCCGTCGCTCAAGCGGACGTGCCTGCGGCACGCCGCTTACCTTCAACGTTAGGCTTCACGCAATGGTCTTCGTGCCCGCGGGAGAAAAGATGCAGGCAATCATCAGGCAGTCCTTGTTGGCCGTGCTCTTGGCCTGCGCAAGCGTTCCGGCATCTGCGGATTTGGCGAGTAAGCTGGAAAAATTGGTTGGATATGTCATCGCGGACAGCAAAACAATCAAAGGCTGGTACGACGAGGACGGGGACGAAAAGGACGAAGGCTCTTTCAAGGGCTGCAAGCATGGGCGCAAGATCGTGTTCACCGACAACAAGGTGTTGACGTGTGCCCAGTACGGGTACCAGTACGCCTACAGACCGACTGTCATCATTCTTGCCAAGCCCATCGAGTACCAAGGCAAGACCTTCTACGACTTTAAGATGATCGTTGAGGATGAGGTTTACGACATGCGACGTTGAGCTTTCGCCACCGGTTAACACTTCCATCCTTCAAGCGAACGCCTTGTGACGCCGCTTAAGTCAAACGTTAGGCTATGAGGAAACAAGTGTGAACGATGCAGAGAAGAAGATCATTCTCCAGCGCGTACCTGCAATCTTGTCTTCGCTCGCGATAGAAAGTGATCGAGGTTGCGTACTCGTTGTCGCATCTATGGTGGAGAAGACCCTTGAGAGCTACATCACACGTCGTCTTCGTCCGAAGGCTTCAGTCCGTGGCGATGAACTGATGTCGAGATCCGCGGAGAGCCCAATTGGAACGTTCAGCGCAAAAATAAATCTTGCGTTTCGATTGGGGCTGTTTCCAGAGAACGAGCGGGATATTTATCATCAGCTTCGTGAGCTTCGAAACGTGTGCGCGCACAACATTGACCAGCAGCACTTCGAGGCTCAGCGCTTCAAAGACAGAACCAAGAACATCATTGGGCTTTCCGAGCCGCTTTGGGAGGCTTTGCGAAGCGCATTCGCTCGGAATGGTGGAGGAGATAAGTCGCTAGAGACCGTCGAAGAATTCGTGGAGCATTTGGGCTGGCGCCGTTCATTTGAAGGCTTCTTCGCCATGGTCGTAGCGCACAAGGAAGCCTGCATCGATCGGGTTCCAACTTTGTCTGCGCTCCATGCGGCCTAACCCGTCCATTGAGCGGACGTGCCACAGCGGGCTTCGCCCGCTGCGTCCCGCCGCTCATGTAGACCGTTAGGCCTCATCGGTCGGAGTGTTCACAGATGGCATTTGCAATCTCGAGCGATACGCTCAGGCAGCTGGAAGGAATACTGGGGAGAGAATTGGCTGGCGAGGTCGGGAAGCGAGAAGCCTACACATACCTCACGCCCCACGACATCGACGATCTGCGATCGCTAGGGTGCTGGCCGATTGGTCAAGTGTCTTTGGTGCTCCACTGGATGGCAGGTGCGCACGGCTTGCAGAACGCGAAGATGTTTGTGTACGAGGTGCTGCACGAAAGAATGGAACTCAATGACTGGTGTTCAACGCGATTCATTCCAAGGTAGTGCTTTGCCAATACTCCACCGAAATGGGCTGGTCAACAAGCTGAGGGCCTGACCCATCCTTCGAGCGGGCCGCCTACGGTGGCCGCTCATGTACAACGTTCGGCAACAGGAACGCACCGTGAGCAAAGGGAAACCCGAGCAGCTCGTTCGAATGCGGGTACTCGTCCGCAATCCACCAGCCGGTGTCCGGTTTGCCGTGCAGCGCGGCAAGTCGGAGTTGCTCGAGCCTGTGACGGAGAAGCACGAAGGGGTTCAGTTTGAGTTCTCGCTCCGCTTGGGTGCCCCATCTCCAGCCAATCCGGTCAACTTTCTGGGTGAGTTCGCTCAAGGAACTCCATCGGATCGTTTCGTTTACATCAATTCGGGCACCCTTGCGGGTCAGCCGGAGTCCCCTTGGACACGTCGCGCCAAGCTCAAGCTGGCGTCCATCCCCAAGCGAATCCTGGAAGCTGCTCTCTCAAGCCAAGAGGGAGTCATTGAAGCCCGCGTCACGGGAGTCATGCGTGACGGGGGTCCCGTTTGCGCTTCAGTGAAGCCCGAAGCGGTCGTATGGAGTCTGGGGCATGCTGTTGCCTGACCCTTCCAGTCAGCCGGCGAACAGCGTGATGCGATGCACATGCGGTCGCTCGTGCGAGCGGGTCGCGGTGGTGAGTGTTCGGGCAGTGCCGTAGAGTAGGGGCCGAGCAAGAACGAAACAGCGCCTGGGGAGGTCGCGTGGTCGAAGGTTGTTCACACAAGCAAGGGCAGGGCGGGCTGCAACGGCTCGCGCGCCGTGCCGCGGGTTCTCCGCCGGCTGCGTCGAGTGCCTCGGATCACCGGTGCAACCCGTCACTGCAGCGAGCCGCCTTCGGCCGCCGCTGAACTCCAACGTCACATGTTCAGAGGTGCCATGTTCTGGAATCGCAAGAAACCGCAAAGCGTTCGCACGGAGCCGAGAGACCACCACTACGTCTTCGCACACTACACAGTCAGAGAGATCTGTGAGCAGGACCCATTGCAGTTCTTTTCCATCGTCGCGTCGCCAGAGCAACCCAAGTTCCTGGCCTTGCTTTGGGAGCTCACTGCCAAGCGGATCGGAAAGCCGGCTTCAGAGGTCAACGCGGCGGAACTGAGCGTGACGACGGGCAGAGTGAAAGACTGCCCCGCAATCATCTTCACGATGCCACCTCCAGAGGCCCCTGCAGAAGCGCATTTCGTCGCGGTGCTTCTCACCGGCAGTGCCGAGCCCGGGGGCGAAACAAGCCAAGCTCAGTTCCGATACTTCACGCTCGAGCATGGAAAGAACCTCGACGGAACGACAAGAACAGTCATGTGCGAGTGGGCAGACGGTGCACACCGCAACTTCGGTGATGGCCCCGCGGCCACCGTCGAAGCGTTCATTGGTGCCGTGGAGCGGCAGATCTAACCCATCATCAAGCTGGCGTCCAATGGGCCACGCCCGCTGTCCGCAGTTCACGTCAAACGCCAGGACCCATCATGACCGACTACGACGATCCCGAGACTGAGGCTCAATGGTGCGCGGAGCGCCGTCAAGCAGTCGGCGACCATCTCCACGGCGAGGGCCTTGCGCACGGCCGGGTTGGGGGGTGGCCGGCTTGGCACGTCTGCCCCTACGTCTCTGTCTGGGCGATCGAAAGCCTGTCGAATCCAGGGACTGTCGGCTGGTGGGCGATCTCTGGAGATCTGCCGAGTGACTATGTCTCATCGAGCGATGCAGAGTCTCCTCGCGAGGCCGTTCAAGCCATCGCTTCACTTTGGAAAGAAGCAGCGGAATACATGGCGCGTGGTGAGAGGCACCCGACGTTCCGCATCGGCTCGGGGAATCATGACGAAGAACTCGGGCCCATGTTGGCATCCAGAGCAGGGCTCCTTCTCGAGTGGGTCGATGACGATGAAGCCTGGGAAGAAGATGAAGCCTGACACTTCCATCGAGAACACTTGTCCCGGCGAGCCGGGTCTTGCCTCTCTTGTCTGACGTGGGGAGTTTCAGTGCCGCCATCTCTTACCACAGCGGAAAGCTTGATCGGCTTCATGCCACTCAGTTTGCTGTTCGCCGTCTTCTTCTCTGTGAAAGCAAAGCCTGAGTACGGCTTCACGGACTCTGGCCGCAAGTACCGCAAAGTCGAGGTGGCGGAACGCCAGCCGCTGCTTGCCACGCGAGGCTTCTGGCTCGTGTTCGGGTTGCTCATGGGCGGCGCGGCACTTTGGGCCCTTGCCGAGGCAATTGTCAGCACCGTCCAGCACGGCACCGTTTCCTTGCCTGGGGTCAGGCGTCACCCTCGGCCAAACGTCAGTTGGCCAGCGGCATGGGCTTATCTCTCCGGCACCAGTTTCATCGCACTTTCGGTGGTTCTGCCTCGATTCGTTGGCAAAGAGAGTCGTGTCCGCTTCTGGCTTCAGTTGGGCGCGGCCTTTCTCGGAACAAGCGGCTACTTGTTGGTGCTGCTGTCTCCCCTCTTCAGCTCACTCGCTGGCATGGCGATCCTCCTCACGGCGGTCGGCGTCGCCGCAGCGGTCTTCTACCTCAGGCGTCGGTCGGGCGGTCGCAGGGCCCGCGACGAAGCCTGACCCACCTTCAACGTCAGGCATCGCCGGATGCGCTCTGGGTACCTTCATGTTCGCGAACCTTTTCAAACAGTTTGTCTATGTGCAGCTCTCCCCGCAGCGGCTCGCGGTCCGGGATCCGGTCAAACAGATCTCGATATCGGAGGTTCCTGAAGTCGCGATCCGCGCGGCTCCGGGTGAGAAGGCGCGCGTCGCCGCCGTCGGATCAGCCGCTCGTCTTGCCGGATCCGAGCCCCACACGGCCGTTCACAACCCCTTCGCCCATCCGCGCTCGCTGATCTCCGACTTCACCGTTGCAGAGCTGCTGCTCAGGGCCTTCATGCGGCGCCTGCGCGAGAACGCCGTTCTCGTTCCAAAGCCTGTGGTGGTCATGCATCCCCTCGGCGAGCAGGCGGGCGGTCTGACTCAGATCGAACTTCGGGCCATGCGTGAGCTCGGCCTGGGTGCGGGTGCATGGAAGGTCCGTCTTTGGGAAGGTCCTGACCTCACAGATGAGCAGATCATTCAAGGGCGGTTCCCAAGTACAGGCCGCCTCCATGAGTAGAACGATGCCTGACGGGTCCCGCCGCTCATGGGAAACGCCAGGCCGCACCATCCGCAGGACTCGCAGCATCGCAGCATGAAACACACACCCACCCCAGGACGGAAACTTTCGTTCGAAGCCGAGTTGGAGAACTGGGCCGAAGGTATGGACTACTGCGCCGTTCCGGTTCCCGCCGAGATCACCAAGGCTTTGGGGACAACAGGGCCGGTGTTGGTCCTCGCGCGCGTGAACGACTCGGAGCCCTTCCAGGTCAGCCTCTTTCCAGTCGGCGGCGGCCAGCACTACATTCGGATCAAGGCGAAAGTGCGTCAGGAGACGAACACCAAGACGGGTGATCTCATCCGGTTGCGCATGACGGTCCTGGATCGGGCAAGCGTCACGATTCCTGAAGACCTGCTCAGTGCGCTTCAGGCCGAGCTCGTCCTGGAGGCGTTCAAGTCACTGCCGCCTGGGAAGCAGAATTTCATGGTCCGGCGAATCGACGAGGCGGTCAGCCCGAAAACCCGCGAGAAGCGAATCAGGGATGTCGTGGAGGTTGCACACCAGCGCAGGGATGAGCTCGCAGACAAAGGGAGCGGCTGACACGGTGCGGATCCACCCCATGACCCTCGGGCCTCCGCGTGCGGCGGTCCCTTGCGTCGAGGCCACTCCCAGGACGCGGCGCCGATGGGTCGCCGCCCATGTCGTGACGCGATGACCACTCGAACTCACCTCGTTCTGCTGCTTCAAGCCACGTCCGCGTGGCTCGTCTTCTGGTTGATCGGCCTTCCTTCCTACTACCAGCAGTACTCCACGGTCGCCATGGCCGTCGCGAGCATCCTGCTCTCGGTTGCCATTTCGTTGGTCGCGATCCTCCGGTTGCGGGGTGGCCGAGATGAAACCCGGATGCCGATGGCCTTCTGGTACTCCGTCTATTTCACGGTCCCGTTCGCAGCGCTGGATGCGTTGTACTGCGGCTGGTACCTGGGTCATGGCGCCGAGTTCTTCGCCAGGTACTGGTACCTCTGGGTGTTCTACATCACACCATGGCTCACTTTCATGCCCACCGCGGCACTGCTCGGAAGCGGCGCGCGTGAGCGCACGGCCGGTGTCGTAGAGTAAGGGCTGAATGTGCGGCCGTTCCAACTCGCTGGTGATTCAGCATGAAGATGTACATCCTCGTCCGAGACGACATCCCGCTCGGCTTCGCCATGGTGGCCGTCGCACATGCATCCCTCGCGGGCTACCTGAAGTTCCAGGACGCGCCGGAGGTGAAGGAGTGGCTCTCCGGTCCGTTCTTCAAGGCCGTCTGCAAAGCCAGCCCGAAGGAGTTCGAGAACGCCAAGCTGGTTCCGGACCATGTCGTTCTCACGGAGTCGGCACTTGGCAACCAGGAAGTCGCGATCGTTTTCAAGCCACGAACGGAATGGCCGAAGATGTTCAGGTTCCTGAGACTCTACCGAGATCCGCCCTCTGTCCCGTCGGGTGCCGGTGACACCTGACGCTTCATCAACTCGACGTCGGAGCGCATCAGAGCCCCATGCCCGTCACACCCTTTCACTTCGGCCCCGGAGCGTTGGCGCATGCGGTGGCTCCGAAGCATGTGAGCTTCCTGTCCTTCTGCGCGGCCAATGTGCTCATGGATGTCGAGTCGCTCTACAACCTCATCCACCAGCGGCATCCGGTGCATGCGTTCCTTCACACGTATGTCGGTGCCTCGTTGGTCATGGCGTCGGTCGTCGTGCTGTTTCTCGGCCTGCGCGCGTTCGCCTCGCGGTACGGGCTTCCCGATCTGTTTCGCTGGCGCGAACTCGGGTCGACGCAGGTGACCGTGGGTGCTGCGCTCGGCGCGTACTCACACGTGGTGCTGGACAGCATCATGCACAGTGACATCCAACCGCTGGCGCCGTTCGCCCTCGGCAACGGGCTGCTGGGGGTCATTCCGCTGGGCACTCTCCATTTGGCTTGCCTCGGCCTTGGCGCCCTGGGCGGTGCCGTGGTGGCCGTTCGTTGGTTCGTTGCCGGCGGCGAGAATGCGCACTGACCTTTTCATCGAGAGGACCTGCGCTGGGATGCCAAGCCAGACCTCTCCTGTCGAACATCAAGCATGGCAGCCGCGACTTCCATGAATCAGCCCTCTCTTTCGGTGCTCATCGAGGCGCTGCAAGCGCAACCGGGCAGGGAGAAGTACGAACACCTTCTCTCCGTCTTCAGCCAGTCCTCGGTCGGAGTCCTTGTCGCAGGTGCACCAGAGGGGCATCCGGGCGGAACGTTGAAGGCGGATGGCGAGCGAATTTCGCTGGGGTCATCCGAACACGGTGACGGGAAGTCCCGCATCCTGGCCTTCGCCGACCCCAAGGAGTTCATTGCCAACTTCGGCCAGCGGTTCAACGGAGAGATGCTGGGTGAAGAGGTCTTCAAGGTCGCGCTTCACAACCAGGCCTGCGGCGGCATCCTGCTGAACAGTGCCAGAGCGCCCATCAGCCTTCCGATGGAACGAGGCGACATTCAACGGTTCTTGCAGTCTGCATCGGCAGGCCAGGGCGGTGCAGTGAAGCGTCCATGGTGGAAGCCATGGAAGCGATGAAACCGGGTCCATCTTCCGAACGCATGCACAAGCTGGGACATTTTCAAGGCGGCGAGTGGGTTGAACACGTTCATCCGGCCGTGTATGAAGTTTCCCCGCCCGGGGGCGCGAATCAGCGCGTCGTTGCCGGAGTTCCGCGCGGAGATCCGGAGGTTTTCGGCAGTCTGGTCGCTTCGCTGGCCCCTCCGCTCCATCTGCTGTATGTGCTTCACACCCCGCGGGGCGAAGGGGCGGCGGGCCGCTACCAAACTCCTGCCCTCGGTGCGGAAGACGTTCACGCGTTTCTGACGAGGTTCTCGTCGTTTCTTTCGGCGGATGCCCGCTTCGACATCTGGGCCCACTCACCCGGTGACGGCGCCACGGTGGTTTGGGATCGTCACAACCAGGTCTTCGCGTATGGCCCGCTGACGCGGTTCGAGTTCGTCCTTCAGCGTCTTGGGTTCGAGCGGGGAAGCGTGGAGATGCCTTCTCCGCACCAGCATCACTACCGAGCGGAGTTCGATGAAGAGGCGTCCGGGGTCCTTCATGCTTTCGCGTGGCGTCACACGCCATTGCAGGACGGAGATGAACAATGACCGGACAGTCCGACCCCGCCGGCTGATGTCACCCGCGCCCGCGATGCCGGGTTCACAGTAGGATGTGCCCAGGCATGCCGACATGCTCACACTGACCTCCCCATGAGCGAGATCTACATCAGCACCGACGTCGAGACCGATGGCCCGATCCCCGGACCGCACTCCATGCTGAGCTTCGGCTCTGCCGCCTACACCTCGGACAAGCAGCTCGTCTCGACCTTCTCCGCCAACCTGGAAACGCTGGCGGGGGCCGCCCCTCATCCCAGGACGGCCGAGTGGTGGGCGACACAGCCCGTGGCATGGGCTGCATGCAGGCAAGACCTGCAGGACCCCGAAAGCGCCATCCGGGCCTATGTCGACTGGATCAAGTCGCTGAAAGGGAAGCCCGTGTTCGTTGCCTATCCCGCGGGCTTCGACTTCCTCTTCGTCTACTGGTACCTCATGCGCTTCGTGGGCGAGAGCCCCTTCAGCCACTCGGCGCTGGACATGAAGTCGTATGCGATGGCGGTCATGAAGACCGAGTACCGAGAGAGCACCAAGCGCAACATGCCGAAGCAATGGTTCGACAAGTTTCCCCACACGCACGTCGCGCTCGATGATGCGATCGAGCAGGGGGCGCTGTTCTGCAACATGCTCAAGGCGAATCAGCTGGAGAGGGGTCCCTGACCATCCGGGTGACATCCGGCACGAAGCGCGTGCCCGCTCGTCGAAAACGTCCAACCTCGAGAGACCATGCCAAACAAACCCCCCAAGCTCATCGCCATCGATCACGACGACTACCACGCGGAGTTCGTCGGAAAGACCGCCGACGGTCGTCAGTTCTTCTTGACGACACCCTTCGAGCCCGCCATCGGAGGGAAAGCCGGAGAGGAGTTCGTCGCGCTGTATCTGTTCGACAAGAAGGGCGCGTTCCTGGAGGCGAGGATCGACAGCTTCGGACCTCGCGACGCGATGGATGAATCTGCTCGAAAGCAGCTTCACCAGCAGCGCCTGTCCGAGATCGAGCCGGTGAAGTACCAGAGGATCAAGGTGGCGCCGTTCTCGGTCGAGAAGTTCGGCACCACCTTCGGCCTGGTGCTTCGCACACCCGAGGATGAAGAGGATGACTGGGCCGTGGAGGCGCAGCCTGGAAACTACATGGCGTTCTTCGAGCCGTGGGACAGCGGCGAGTACGACACGTGAGTCGCCCATGGCACCTGACCCGTTCAGCGAGCGGCCCCATGCTTGACGACATCCCCAGCCCGATCGACCTTCGCCTCATGCCGGACGCCCTCGAATGGGCGCGAACGGCCACGGCGAAGCGCCCCTATCGAGAGGACATCTTCGCCGACTTCGCGAAGGAACTGCGCTCGATCGAGCCTGCGGTGCGCCGGGTGCTCGAGCTCGGATCCGGTCCCGGTTTCCTGGCCGAACACCTGCTGCGCGCACTGCCCGCGGCCTCGTTCGTCCTGCTGGACTTCTCGCCCGCCATGCATCAGTTGGCGAGGGAGCGATTGGTCACCCAGCTGGGTCGTCTCGAATGCATGGAGCGCAGCTTCAGGGAGCCGGGCTGGGACGAAGGCCTCGGCACGTTCCAGGCCATCGTCACCAACCAGGCGGTGCACGAACTGCGCCACAAGCGGCACGCCGCAGGGCTCCATCGCCAGGCGAAGGCCTTGCTCGAGCCTGGCGGGGCGTACCTGGTCTGCGACCACTTCGTGGGCGAGGGCGGGGTCACCAACGATCAGTTGTTCATGTCCGTCGAGGAGCAGCAGGAGGCGCTTCGTGCCGCGGGCTTCGGGACGGTCAGGTTGGTGGCGCTGAGAGGCAGTCTGGTGCTCCACCATGCGGCCTGATCCGTCCATCGCTCGAACGCCCCCAGGCCTCGGGCTGGGTCGTGCTCCTCACTTCGAACGGTAGGCCTTCGCCATGGGCACGACATTCCGCTTCCTCGAAGACCCAGCCGCTCCCTCGAGCGTGCTGACCTGGTTCCGCAACCTCGAGGTTCCGCCCCGGGAGGTGAAATCGGAGAAGGGATTCACGCTTCATTTTCAGGAGGCTGGCCCCGTGAGCTACCACGCAGGCGGTCAAGTCGATCCGAAGGCGTCTCCCATCGCCATGGTCGTTCTGCCGCGCGTTCGGCGCGGAGCGCTGTGGACCGTGGGCGAGGTGCATTTCGTGGCCGCGCCGTTGCGAGAGCGCTTCCCTGCGGTTCACAAGATCAGCGCTGCGTTGTCGAAGTGGCTTGCAACCCATGAGTGCGTCTACAGCAACAAGCGCAAGATCAACCCGTTCTCGTACCACCTCGAGGGCTCTGTCCAGAACTACGATCCGGAAGTTTTTGCGTTCGACTCCGCGCTGAGCGCGTTGAATGCGGGTCAATACTTCGTGACCGAAGACGATACGGAGTTCAGGCTGGATGCCCTCTGCAAGATGCTGCGCCTCAGGGGCGTCGAGTGCCGCGATCTATAACGCTTCACAATGCTCCAACTCGTCGTTCCCTCCGAGCAGTATCTGCCCAGCTATGCAGCGGCACTCCGTCGCGGCTGGTCGCCGAACAACGAGCGCGGTGCGGCCGCGGCGCTCGAAGAGCTCGACCAGATCGAAACCGATCCTGCCGCCTTTGTCGCTTCCCTCGATGACATGGCGGGCCGGGGGGCGCCCGTGAAGATGCCCGACGGGTCGGTGGTGCCTCGCCTGCCGGGATTCAGGCGCTGGATGTGGGACGGGGAGGTCGCCGGGAGCATCGGCTTCCGATGGCAGCGCGGGACGGTCGAGCTTCCGCCCTATTGCCTGGGCCACATCGGGTACTCCGTTGCCCCATGGAAGCAGCGACGGGGCTATGCCACGTCGGCGCTCCTGAGCATGTTGGACGAAGCTCGCGGACTGGGGCTTCCCTACGTGGAGATCACGGCGGACGTGGACAACCTGCCTTCGCAGAAAGTCATCCTGGCCGCAGGTGGAACGCTTCATGAACGGTTCGACAAGCCGCCGCAGTTCGGCGGCAAGCCCTGCCTTCGCTTTCGGATTGCCTTGGCATCGTGACGCGCACCCCTTCATCGATCGGGCGCGTTGTGCCGTAGAGTAGAGCCCGAACAAGAACGAACGCAGCGCCTGGGGAGGTCGCATGGTCGAAGGCGGTTCGCAGCAGCACGGAGCGCGGCGGACGGAAGCAGTTCGCGTGAAACGTCGACGGAGCGACCTCCGGTCCATGGCGCTTGCCCGCGCACGCCTGCTCGTGTCGCTCATGGCCTTGGCCACGCACGGCGTGTGCGTCGCGGGCGACGGCTTCTCCGGCGAATGGTCGATCGACCTGCGCACGCCCGCGCAACGTGCGCAGCATGCCGAGTGCGGTGGAGCCTCGTTCGTTCTCCAGCAGACGGGCCGCCGGGTCACCGGGTCTCACGCCATGGCGACCGCCGGTTGCGGTCGAATCAACGAAGGCGGCGAAGGCTCGGTCCACCACGCGCTGCTGTTCGTCACGAGCGGCCGGAACGGGGCCGTGGTCAAAGGTCGTGCGACGCTGAGGGGCGGGGGGCTCTATTGGGAGACGTCCGAGGAAGTCCGGGCAGGGGAGCCGGAGGGCGATTCGCCGCTCATTCTCGGCAAGGGGTTGCTCACACGCGTGCGCAAGTAGCCGTGCGGGATGTGCTCCCGGGCGCTCGTCGGCAGCGACGGGATCGGAGCGTGATCACATCAAGAACAGAAAGGGGAGCTCATGGAATCGATCGTCATCGCTGTGGTCATCTACACCTTGTTCGTCGTCTTCCCGTTCAAGCTGGCGGCGGGTTGGCTGGATGCCGATCGCAACGATTGGGTGTCGTGCTTCTTCGCCGTGCTCATCGCGGGGGTCCTGGGCGGTGGTGCCTCGGGCGTGTTCGGCGGCGGGCTGACGATGGCGTTCTTCGGAAAGACACAAGGCCTGCTGTCGCTGGCGATCGTCGCCCTGGTGTCCGGCCTCACGAATCGCTTCGTGCTGGGGACGACGTTCGTCCGGGGTGTCTTCATCACCGCGATCGGCGCCTTGCTGATCCCGGGCATTCTCGTGGCGGGCCTGTTCGTCGCCTCGAAGCTCGTGCTGGCCTGACGCCATGGGAGTTGCATCGGGCCGCGGGTTCGTCGTGATCAGGGTTCTGGCCGTGGCCGCGGTGTTCGGTGCGCTCCATGGTGCGAAGACGGTGGCGGAGGCGAACTTCTCGCTGCAGGCCGTCGAACTGGCGAAACAGCATCTGCAGACGGGCCGGACCGCTGAAACGGACCCAACGCTCGCAGAGGCCCTCTCCGTCCTGGCGCTGGCCGCGACGGAACGGGAAGTGCCCGGATCGCTGCAGCAGAGCGAACAGGCCGCACGAACAACGCGCCTTTGCGGCTCTCTGCTCCTGGGCGTTTCAATCACCGGTCTTCTCGGCCTCGGTTGGCTCCATGTCCGGAGGGGTTCCCCCCGACCGACCGCAGGCCGCCGCAGAAGCCGGTCTGCCCATGAATGACCCCTGCAGGGAGAAAACCCATGAAAGCCCAAGGCAAGCAGATCGAGACCGCGAGCAAGTTCCTCAGCCTCGTGCTGCGGCACGCGCCGGAGACCATCGGATTGACCCTCGACGGTTCGGGATGGGCGAACGTCGATGAACTGATTTCGCTGGCGAATGCCCACGGACAGGCGCTGAGCCGGTCCCTCGTCGAAGAGATCGTGGAGACCAGCGACAAGAAGCGCTTCGCCTTGAGCGCGGACCGCTCGCGCATCCGAGCCAACCAGGGTCACTCCGTCGAGGTCGACCTCGGGCTGGAGACGAAAGAACCGCCCGACATCCTGTTCCATGGCACGGCAGACCGCTTCCTCGCATCGATCCTGTCGACCGGCGTCAATGCGCAGGCGCGGCAGCACGTGCACTTGTCCTCCAGCGTCGAGGTGGCGCGTTCGGTGGGCGCGCGCCATGGCCGGCCGGTCATCCTCGTGGTCGATGCCAAGGGCATGCAGCGCGACGGGCATCGCTTCCACCTTTCGGAGAACGGCGTGTGGCTGACCCAGGGCGTCCCGCCCCAGTACATGCAGACGCTTGACGGGGAGGGGAACTCGGCCGGATCCCTTCGCCGAAAACCACGGAGCACCTCATGAAACTCGCACTCATGCTTGCCGTCGCGATGCTGTCTTCCACTGCGTCTGCCCAGCAGATGGAGCGCTGGCTGCTTCCGGATCCGGAGGACATGATCAAGGCATCGCAGAGCCTGTGCGCTGACCAGTCCAGGTCGGCGCTGCTCGCCTGGCAGTACAGGCAGCAAGGCCGGGCGAAGGAGGACGTCCTTGCACTCATACCGGAGTCTCCCAAGGCCATCACGCTCCGCCTCACCAGCGCCATGCGGGAGAACGTCGAAGATGCGTATCGGTATCCGGACCTGTCTCCGTACACCTACTACGTGTTCCGCTCCGAGGTGTGCATGCGCGAGACGCTGGGGGCGGTGCGAATGCCCCGTCTTGCCGACCTCCACCCTCAAGTTGCCGGGTGCCAGACGGAGCACGGCCCCGAGAGGAGCGCTGCGCTCTTCAGCTGCGTCCGATCCGCCGTGCGCGCTGTTGACCCGAAGTGAAGCGAGAGGCCTCATGAACGTCTCGCGTCTCGCCCTCGTCGTGACCCTGCTGCTGCTTTCCTTCCCGTCGCGTGCCGCAGGGATCGGGTGGTACTACGAGAGTTTCTCGTGGGCCGGCTTCAGGTCCTACTTCGGCGGCGGAAGCCAGGCGGAGAAGCTCGTGTATTCCAGGCACCTGGATGAACTTCTGCAGCGGGAACGGAAGGACCCGTTCTACAACATCGACCTCAGCCAAGCCAACATCGACCTGTGGCGGTCCTTCATCCAGGACGGGCTTCGATACAAGCCACTGGGCCGCGCGGAAGCCCGGTTTGCGGACGAGGTGGTCGCGATCGTCATGGGGAGCGAGGCCGAGCTCGAGGTCCTGGAGGTGAGGCCCGAGACCGCGCCCGACCACGTCCACTCGGGCGCCTTCCGTCATCTTCTGCAGACGGCCCCGGCCCCTGCGAAGGCGCTCCTGGCGCTGTTGCGGTTCGGTCGATCGCATGGCGAGATCCTGGGCCGAACGGCTTGCTTCGGCGAGGGCGAGGCATGGCGCTGCCATGGAGCCTATGTCATTCTTTCGCCTGACGAGTGCTCGCTCCTCGGGAAGGAACTCTTGTCCCTGCTGAACTCGGCGTCCTTCCAGCAGAGCCGGTTCGAGGAGAAGACGTTTGTCGCTCCGCTGGCCAGGGCCTTGGTGGCGGCTGGCGACGCGAAGCGGGGCATCTACCTGCATGTCACCGACTGACGGAGCAACAGGAGGCCCGCGGGATCGGCCCCCTGGGCATGTCGTAGAGTCGATGCCTGAGCTGGAACGAAGGCAGTACCCCTTGTTGAGCGGCCGACGGGCTTCCCCCGCGGTGCAGCGATTCCTCGAACATCAGGGCTCGAAGTGGAAGAATTCCATCGCAAGGTTCGCCAAGACATCGAGACGTACGGTTGCTCGGTGCTGCACATCGCCGCGGAAGGTGACCTGCCGCCGTTCGCCTACTCCGTCGGCATCACGAAGACTGCTTCGGCCCCCGAAGTGGTGGTCATCGGACTCAAGCAGCCGATGGCCCACTTCGTCGTGAACGAGTACAACCGGAGGGTCCGAGCCGGTGAGCCCGTCTTGCCAGGCAAGATGCATCCGGGCTTCGTCCAGGGGTTCGACCTCGCGGCCGAGAAGGTGGATCCATCGTTCTACGAAGAGTACTTCGGCTACAACCTCTGGTTCAACCAGGGACCGTCCTTCGAGGTCGTGCAGCTCGTCTATCCCAACACGTCGGGCGTCTGGCCCTGGCAGCCGGAAGCGAGCGCGTGGTTCAAGTCATGGCAACCCATCCTCACTTCCAACCCCACCTTTTCAATGAAGCCCACGCTCGCCACCCGAAAGCCCGTCGAAGACCTTTCGGTCGAGGACCTGGAGACCTATCCCGTCTGGGAGTTCGCATGGGATGAAGAGGTCAGCGACGAGCAGGACGAAACCTGGGTTCGACCGGTCGACGAGGCCGTGATTCAGGAGCGTTCATCCGTCTGTGCCGGGGCCGCGGTCCGCCTGGCCAATGGCCTCGTCTATCCGGCGGTTCTCTTTGGTGAAGCGGGCGACTTCAATGGGGTGGCCCTGCTGACGGTCGAAGGGCGGGTCCTGTTCACTGTGGCCGATTCGAAGGCGGCCGTGAGGGCCACGCTGAAGCGGCTCGGCTTGCCGCATGCCGCCGTGTTCCCCATGGCCTACAGCACCCGTGTGCCGCTTCGCGCGACCGGGCAGCCGGCGATGGGCACGTTCCAGGTCGCCGCGGCGGCCTGACCCCCTCCACCCCTCGGGCAGGTCGCCGGCCGCCCCTGTCGAACGCCAGTTGTTCGGAGCACTTCAGATGACCAGACGAAGCAAGCCGTATCTGATCCGGGCGTCGATTCATCCCGACGCCGATGTGGACTACGACGCCTGGCCGTTCAGCATCCCGGCCGTGCGCGAGATCGAGAGCATCGACTTCCATCCGAACGTCACCTTCCTGGTGGGTGAGAACGGCGCCGGCAAATCGACGGTCATGGAAGGGATCGCCGTGGCCCTCGGCTTCGGAGCGGAGGGGGGAACGAGGAACGTGCAGTTCCAGTCGGAGGGGGCCATCTCCGAACTGCATGACAACCTGAGGCTGGCCCGAGGCATTCCCAAGCCGCGCGACGAATACTTTCTCCGCGCCGAGAGCTTCTTCAATGTGGCCAGCTACATGGACGGGACGGGATACCTCGACAGCTACGGCGGGAAGTCGTTGCACTCGCAGTCCCACGGGGAGTCCTTCATGGCCGTGCTGCTGAACAAGCTGCGCGGCAACGGCATCTACCTGCTGGACGAACCGGAGGCGGCGCTGTCACCCAATCGCCAGTTGGCCGCGCTCAGTGCCATCCACCAGTTGGTCGAGGACCATTCCCAGTTCATCATCGCGACGCATTCGCCGATCCTGCTGTCGTATCCCCACGCGAAGATCTTCCTGCTGGACAAGACGGGCGTGACCGAGGTCGCGTACGAGGCCACCGAGCACTATGCGGTCACGCGGGACTTCCTCAACCACTATCCTCGGCGGCTCGAGCAGCTGCTGCAGGATGAACCGGACGCCTGATCCTTCCAAAGCGGGCGGTCTATCGGGTGAACTTGGCAAGTTGAAGACGTGGTGCAGGAGGACCAATGACGCTGAAGAAGAAGGGCAAGTACTGGTACGGGACCACCGCGGAGGACACCCGGACCGAGGTCGGCCGATACAGCAGGCTGAATGCGTACGAGGCGGTGAAGTTCGCGGCATCCGCTTGTGCCTGCAACAACAGGACGTTCAAGCTCGAGACGGACGAGGACGAAGGTGTGGCCCGGCGGACCTGCACGGCCTGCGGGAGTCTTCACCTCATGGGCGACGGCGAGCAGTACGCCGCTGAGGCGAATCTGGAAGCCCATGAATGCGTGTGCGGGAGCGAGGCGTTCGAGTTGCTGTCGGGTGTCGCCTTGTACGACGGCAGCAACGACGTGCGCTGGTACTACATCGGTTGCCACTGCCCGGAATGCCAGCTCACGGGCGTCTTTGCGGACTGGAAATGCGAAGCTGGCGATGCCGAGGCGTTCCTCGGCAACGTCTGAACCACACACGCGTGACCGCGACCATGTACGCATGCCCCCACTGCAACGAACCCGGCATCCATGGCCTGCACAAGTGGGCGTCCAGCATCCGGACGCCCGCCGAATGCAGGAAGTGCGGCGGGCTCAGTGCCGTGCCGGTCGTCAACGCGAGCGGCATCCTGGCTGGGAGCGCACTCATGCTCACGGCGGGCGGCTTTCTTGCGGTGGCCCTCAAGTCGTCGGTGTGCTTCTGGCTGTGTGCCGTGGCGGTCCTGGGCTTCTACGTGTGGCGCTGGCACTTGGCGCCGCTGACCAGGATCGCTGCTGACCAGAGGGACTCGGCCCTGAAGCTGACCTGGTCGGCCTCGCTGCTGGCACTCTTCGTCGGCTTCCTCTCCCGATAGGCGTCGCGATCGACATGAGCCGGAGTTTCCCCGAGCCTTTCGCCGAGGGCACGCACTTGCAGCCGAACAAGGTCTGCCCCGTCGTGCTCCGCCGTTCCGGTGGCGGGATGGACCTCCTCGCCTTCGAGCATCCGCTCGCGGGTCGGCAACTGGTGAAGGGCACCATCGAGCCCGGAGAGGACGTTGCCGCGGCGGCGCTGCGCGAGCTGGCCGAGGAGTCCGGCATCCGGACGGCCTCGGTCTCGCGGATGCTGGGAATCTGGTCCTCCGGCTTCGAACGGCAGGTGTGGGCGTTCGTCGAGTGCGTTCCGGAGCAGCCGCTGCCGGATGCCTGGGCTCACGATGCGCCCGACGATGGGGGGCACACCTTCCGATTCTTCTGGCATCCGTTGCACCAGCCTGCGGATCCGGCCTGCTGGCACCTCGTGTTCCGCGAGGCCATGCAGCAGATTGCGGGTCGCATTCGACGTCACTGCGACACGGTAGAGTAGCGCTGCATCAGTCGCCGTGGGCGGAGCGCTGAACCTCGAACGTCGTCCTGGAGGGAATCGCAGTGAAAGCGTTGATGTTCTACGAGATGGCCGCCGACGGCGCGTCCAAGGTCCCCGAGAGCTATCCCGGGCACCTCGCCCGGCTCAAGGAGTTTCATGCCCGTGGCGTGCTGCTGATGGCGGGCCCGTACGGGACGCCGCCGGCCGGTGCGCTCGGCGTGTTCACGTCGCGCGAGGCCGCGGAGGCGTTCGCCAAGGACGATCCCTTCGTCGTGAACGGCGTGGTGGGCCGCTGCACGATTCAGGAGTGGAACGAAGTGCTGGGGTGATTCCCTCTCCCGGGAGGTGCCATGAACGAAGCCACACGCGAAGTACGAGGACTGAGGCCCGAGCGCGAAGTCCTGACCCGGCAGCGCCTGCCGTACTTCGTGGGCATCTCGGGCGACACGGTGGGGGCCACCGGCCTGTCCGTGCACCTCGTCGTGATCCCGCCGGGTGCGCGGGCCGACCCCCACCTCCACATCGGGTACGAGACGGGCATCTACGTGCTGGAAGGCCGGGTGCTCACGCGCTGGGGACCGGCACTGGAGCACGAGGTCGTCAGCCAGGCGGGTGACTTCCTCTTCGTGCCGCCCGGCGTGCCCCACGAAGCCATCAACCTCAGTGCCACGGAACCGGCGCGGGCCGTGGTGGCGCGGAACCATCCGGCGGAGCAGGATTTGGTCGAACCTTTCGTCCGGCCTGACCGGCCTTCGGGGGCATCGCAGGCTGCCGATGCCTGATCATCATCATCTCGAACATCCATCACTCGAAAGGAACGATTCATGGGCGCTTGGTCACACGAACCCTTCGGCAACGACACCGCTTGCGACTGGGGTTACGGCGTGCTGGAGACGAACGATCTCTCCGTGATCGAGACGGCGCTGGATGCCGTCATCGAAAACGGCGAAGACTACCTGGATGCCGATCTGGCTACCGAAGCGATTGCGGCCATCGAGGTGCTGGCGAAGTTGCGAGGCCATGGAACGCAGGTGGATTCGTACACGGAAGAAATCGATCAGTGGGTCGAGGCGAATCCTCAGGCGCCCAGTGCGGCACTCCTCGCCAAGGCAAAGCAGGTCATCGACCGCATCGGCGCGCCCGACTCGGAATTGCTGGAGCTGTGGGACGACGCGGGGGATGCAGACGCGGAAGCCTGGAAGGCTTCGCTGCGTCAGCTGGCCGCAGCGACGAGCGCCTGACCGCGGGGGGGG